>ENA-ORRQ01000447-ORRQ01000447.1-human-gut-metagenome-genome-assembly--contig:-NODE-447-length-40931-cov-5.884700_pt1 | contig 40931 bp, 33 predicted proteins | sample MGYA00242177_ERZ509138 | MGnify/ENA primary metagenome ERZ509138 (study PRJEB26280, sample SAMEA2338628) | human gut metagenome | biome: human gut; feature: human-associated habitat; material: faeces... | reverse complement strand
TCCAGAATTTCTCCCAGCCCATGCAGTTGCGAGAAGTGTCCTTGTACTTGTTGATGCTGCCCTTGGGCACATAGACAACGGGAGTGTTTAAGCCATCGGGGAAATCAAAGCCAGAAAAGACACCGCCGTCCGTGGGATCGCACACAGGGGGCTCCATGGCCGCGCAATAGATTCTCTTGATATTCTTCCAATACGAACAACTATTTTTACCCAACGATTTCATTGATGCAGGAAAAACAATCTGCTCCAACGCCTCCAACTCGGAAAACGCTTCCTCTCCAAGTGACTGCATCCCCAAAGGAAGATCCACGTTCTTCAATGATATGCACAGGCTGAATGCTTTTTCTCCAATATGCTTTAGAGTATGTGGGAAATTTACCTCTCGCAGTCTAAAACAATCAACGGCAAAATGGTCCGGGATCTCTGTCATGCCTTCTGGCAAATGCATCTTCTCAAGGTTTCTGTTGAATCCGAATTGCCATCCCTCATTAAACTCATGGCAAGAACTAGGAATCGAGACCTCCCGCAGGTCGCAGTCCCAAAACGCTAGCGACCCAAGAGACTCAAGTCCCTCTGGCAAATTGATGGAAGTAATGGGGCATCCGTAAAAAGCCCACTCGCCAATTTTTTTTATTGTTGAGGGAAGAGTCACCTGAGCTTTTAATTTGCGGCAAAAGGCAAAAGCATATTGGTTGATTTCTTCTACGCCTTCGGGAATGACCAACTGGTTCATTTCCAATTTTGTGGCATTGAAAGCAAAGTCTCCTATATAGCGGAGAGTGGACGGGAAGTTCACCTGCCTTAAGGCTGAAGCTTGATAGAAAGCTCCTTCTCCGATTTTCTCCAAACCTTCCGGAAGAATGATCTTTCTCAAACCGATATAATAAAAGATTTCGTGAGAGGATCCCTCGTATTGTTCGTTTTCGTGAAAAAACGCAGTGTCTGGCACGGCATTGTTTTCTAAGACCGCATTCTTCAAGTTGATGACAGAAAGATAACCGTAGAGAGAAGCATCCCACATGGCATGGAAATCTTTGTCATTGACATACCCTTTGACAACCAACGAATCTACCGATCGAAGCTGGTCGCCCAATATCTCTGCCAACTCGCCGCCACGGGTAGTCGTCACCTCCTTCCACGTGAACTCATGGCTTTCATCTGGGGCCCTCTTGGATAGGAACTGGCAGCTCTTATGATCCTTGCCGTCAAGCGTCAGGGACAATGGAGCCTCACCATTCACAGACACGTTGTTTCCCTTCTGGACTGAGACCGTCCCGATAGTCCCGTCCGCTGCGTTTGCCGACATGGCAAATATGACGAAAAGTAAATTATTAAGTAGTCTCATAAATAAAAGTATAAAATTGTTAGTGATTTCGCTTGCAAACTTACGCAAAAGATTCAGAAGCGCCAAATAATTGATGTTTCATTTTGTTTTATAAAATGTTAAACTATTTAACACTTTATGCCTAGGGTGTAAACCTTTTATAATCAGCTTTTTACAAATGGTAAGCACGGCGTTTTATGCTTTTCAATATGATTTTTATCCTTCACGGATGAGCCACGATGAAACATGATGAAACGCGATGAAACGCGATGAAATAGGCTAAAAGCCTCAAAAGGATGAAACAAGTCGTTTCATCCTTTGGGCCTTTCCTTGGTTTTTCGTACCTTTGCAGCATAAAAACAAATTGTTCACACTATGGGGAAGACCGCTTTTCGATACCTCTGCGCATTGCTTGCCATCCTGTTCGCCTCCTGTTCCAAGGAGGGTCCGTTGGACAAGATGGAGCACATCAAGATGGTAGGCAATGACCATCCCAAGCAAGCCCTCGCCATGCTCGACTCCCTCGAGCAAGAGGCGAGACGCGGAAGCGTGTATGCCCAAAAGAAATACGACCTGCTCCACATCCGTCTGAGCGACAAGGCCAACATCCTGCCCAAATCCGATGCCAAGATCAAAGAACTGGTGGACTATTTTGGGAAGAAGGGCAGTGATCAGGAGAAGCAAGAGGTCTATTACTATGCAGGCAGCGTCTATCGCGACCTGCAAGACTGTCCGCGCGCCTTGGAGTATTTCTACAAATCAACCGACTTCGCCATAGGACACCCAGACTGCGACTCCATCATGCTCCGCAACACCTACTCCAACCTGAATTTTCTGCAATATAGGGTGCAAAACTACAAGGAGGCTTTGGCGATGTCGAAGGAGGAGCTGAGAATCTCCAAGGAACTCGGCACGGAAGACGTTGTGGACCACATGCACGTGGGAGCAGCCTACAAGGCCACAGGCAACGCGAAGGAAGCTGTCAAGGAGTATGACAAAGCGTTTCATATCGCCGACACTACCAAGGACCAATCGGCGTACCAGGAGTCCTATATACGCCTGCTGATGGACTACTCGGGACTGGGAGAGATCAAGAAGGCACAGCGCTGCCGCCCCCTGATCAAGGAGGAGCTGAATCCCTACTTTTCCGTACTGAAGGACCAGGCCCTTGCCCACTACTACATGGCGTGTGGGAAAAGGGACTCCGCCATCATCTATAGCCAGCGCATCATCGACAACGGCAAGGACCAGAACAACATGTACGATGCCGCCAAGCAGCTGTTTCGACTGTACGAGGAGCAGGGAGATGTCGTCAACGCCCACCGCTACGCCGTGCTATACATGCAGCTGAGCGACACCCTCGACTTTGGCAGGCGCCAGGAGCAAGCTGCCACGCTCACCAACGCCTACAAGTACCACATGGACCAAAAGAAGGAAATGGAACTGAGGGACGAGAAGGAAATGTACGCCAGGACGCTCTTTGTCTCGATCTTTGTCTTCACGCTCCTGGGGGCTGGTGGCGCCATCGTCTTCATACACCGGAGAAACGTACACCTGCGGAAGATGCTGGAACTCTCGGAGCGGATAGAGCAGATGGCCCACAACGAACAGGAGCTGCGCAAGGAGATGGAGCGCAAGGAGGTGGAACTGCGCGAGTCGAAGGAGGACTTGGCGCTTACGAAGAAAGATCTGGTGAACACCCAGGCAGAGCTGGACAAGGCCAACGACAAACTGACTGTCCACGCCGCCACACTGCAGGAGACCGAAAAGATGCTGGCAGAGAAGATAAAGGAGGGAAAGATGTTTCTGCAGCTGCTCCACCAGTCGAAGCTCGAGGAGAGCTCGGAGGACGTGGCCCTCAGGTTCAGGAAGGCGGCATTGGGAGGGGAGGAGCTGACCAGCGACGACTGGGACCAGCTCTACCACGCCGTGGACCAGGCATATCCTTCGTTTGCCGAGGCCCTGCTCGGCAAGTCGGGCGAAGTCACCAAGCAGCAAAAGCAGGCATGCTACCTATTAAGGTTTGGCATGTCCAAGAATCAGATACAGTGCCTCACCCATGCCTCGCGCGCCACGATCTGGCGCTGGGAGAAGAAATACGCCTGGGCCCTGGGGGTGGAGGAACCCTTGCCTGGCGAGGAGGAAGAGGGAGGCACCGCCGGAGAATGAGGCCACAAGATGGGCAGGTGACTCCCCTCTATTGTTTCTCTTCGTCGATGTCCTTCAAGATGTCCACGGCCTCTTTTACCGAAGCCACTTGCGAGACGACCATCGATCGCTTCCCGTTTTTTTCTTTTAGGTTGCAGCGGCGTGGGTGGTAGCCGATGTAGTTGATGACGCGTCCGAAGGCTGCGCTTTGGTAGAAAGCACTCTGTGTGTTGGAGACAAACTGCATCTGCATCCTGCCTTGTCGAAGGATAATCTTTTCGCAGCCCAGGCGTCTTCCTACTCTTCGCAGCGGCACGACCAGCATCAGTTCCTCACCCTGTCGGGGCACAGGACCAAAACGGTCGATGAGGCGCTGGCGGTAGGCTTCCAGTTCTTCGTCGCGCTCGATATTGTCCAGTTCGCGGTAGAGGAGCATTCGCTCCGAAGAGCCCGGCACATAGTTGTCGGGGAAATACATCTCCAGGTCGCTCTCCACGGCACAGTCGTCCACAAAGTCGTCGCCAGAGATGGCCTCGCCCTGTGCGATCTGCTCCGCATAGAGATCTTGAAACTCATCGTTTTTCAGTTCGGTCACGGCCTGGGTGAGGATCTTCTGATAGGTCTCGTAGCCCAAGTCCTCCATGAATCCGCTCTGCTCTGCTCCCAGGAGGTTGCCCGCCCCGCGTATGTCGAGGTCTTGCATGGCGATGGAAAAACCGCTTCCCAGTTCCGAGAAGGTCTCAAGGGCCTCCAGTCGGCGGCGAGCGTCTGCCGTGAGGTTGGCCAGGGGCGGGGCAAGGAGGTAGCAAAACGCTTTGCGGTTGGACCGCCCCACGCGTCCACGCATCTGGTGTAAGTCGGACAGGCCGAAGCGGTGGGCGTCGTTGATGATGATGGTATTGGCATTGGAGATGTCGATACCGTTCTCCACGATCGTCGTCGAGAGCAGCACGTCGTAGTCATAGTTCATGAATCCCATCACGATCTTCTCCAACTCCTCGGGTGACATCTGTCCGTGGCCGATTCCCACACGGCAGTCGGGCACATACTTGTGGATCATTTCCGCTATTGGCGCCAGTCCCGCGATACGGTCGTTGACGAAGAACACCTGTCCGCCACGGCTCATCTCGAAGTTGATGGCATCCGCTATCACCTCGCTGGAGAAAGTGGCAATCTCCGTTTGTATGGGATAGCGGTTGGGAGGAGGTGTGCGCATGATGCTCATGTCCCTCGCCCCCATGAGCGAGAACTGTAGTGTCCTGGGGATGGGGGTGGCCGATAGGGTGAGCGTATCGACATTGGTCTTCAGTTGGCGGAGCTTCTCTTTCGTCGCCACGCCAAACTTCTGTTCTTCGTCGATGATCAGCAGTCCGAGGTCTTTCCATTTCACCGACTTGCCGATGAGCTTGTGGGTGCCGACAAGAATGTCGATCTTGCCTGCCGCCAAGTCCTCCGTCACCTGTCGCGTCTGTTTGGTCGTGCGTGCACGCGACAGGTAGTCCACGCGTACCGGCATGCCCTGCAGTCGTTTGGAGAACGTCTTGAAATGCTGAAAGGCCAGTACGGTGGTCGGCACCAGCACGGCTACCTGCTTGTTGTCGCAAGCGGCTTTGAAGGCGGCGCGTATAGCCACCTCCGTCTTGCCAAATCCCACGTCGCCACAGACCAGGCGGTCCATCGGACGCGGGCTCTCCATGTCGTGCTTCACCTGCTGCGTCGATTTCAGTTGGTCGGGTGTATCCTCGTAGAGGAACGATGCCTCCAGCTCGTGCTGCATATAATTGTCGGCAGAGAAGGCGAAGCCACGCTCGTGACGGCGCTGGGCATAGAGCTTGATGAGGTCGCGCGCTATGTCCTTGATGCGCTTCTTCGTCTTTTCCTTGAGTTTGTTCCAAGCGCCCGAGCCGAGGATGGAGAGGCGTGGCGCTTCCCCCGACTCCGCCCGTCGGTATTTGCTGATCTTGTAGAGCGAGTGGATGGATACGTCGGCGATGTCGCCGTGCTGATAGACCAGCCGGATCATCTCCTGGTAGCTCTCGCCAGCCGGCACGCGTACCAGTCCGGCAAACTTGCCGATGCCGAAATCGACATGGACGACAAAGTCGCCTGGCTCCATCTCGCGTAGTTCCTTCATCGTCAGCGCCATCTTTCCCTGCTTCGCCTTGTCCGATCGGAGCGTGTATTTATGGAAACGATCGAAGATCTGGTGGTCGGTATAGAGGGCCACGCCCAGGGTCTCGTCGTTGAAACCCTCGTGGAGCGTGCGGTCCACGGGCGTGAATGCCACAGGGGCACCACCGCTCTCAGAGACTTTGGAGGCAAAGATCTCCCGCAGACGGTCGTTCTGCTTTTGGCTATCGGCCAGGATGAAGACCCGCTTGCCGCCCGCAGCGTCGTCGCGAAGCGTCTGCAGCAGCAGGTCAAAGTTTTTATGGAAGAGAGGTTGAGGCGTTGTCTCGCAGGTGATGACCGCCTCGGCGGTGTGGGTCGGACTGGTCGCCGTCTCAATGCGACGGAAGCCAAGCGCATCGGTGAGAAACTTCCCGCGCCCTATCAACTTCGTCTCAGCCAGCATCTGTTGGCGGATGGCTTCCTGCTCCACCTCGCTCTTGCCCTCCATCTGCTCTGTCTGCGTACTCTTGGAGAAGCCCTCGTCGAAGATCTTTCCGATGCGGTCGGCCACATAGTGGAGGTCTTTGGTCACGATGAGCGTCTCTTCGGGCAGCAGATGGAGGAAGGACGTCAGTTGCTCATGGTCCGCTTGAGCCAGTTCGGGGACGATCTCCACCTGTTTGCGCTTTTGGAGCGAGAGTTGCGTCTCGACCTCAAAAGTGCGTAGCGTGTCGATCTCGTCGCCGAAGAAGTCGATGCGGAAGGGGTATTCCGAACTGTAGGAATAGACATCGAGGATGCTGCCGCGCACGGCAAACTGTCCTGGTTCATAGACGTAGTCCACCTCTTGGAATCCCAACGCACGCAGCTGCTTCTCCAGTGCCACCACCTCCACCTCCTGTCCAGTCTCCAGCCGGATGGTTTGGTCGTTCAGTCGCTCTTTGGAGACCACCCGCTCGGCAAGCGCCGACGGTTCGGTGACGATGTATAGCGGTTTGCCCTCTGTCTTTTCAGCCGAAAGCGCCGCCATCGTCTCTGTGCGCAGAATCTCACTTCCCGCATCGCGTTGGCCGTATTTGACCGCCCTTCTGTAGGACGAGGGGAGGAGGAAGGGCTCTATGCCCAGCGCCTTGAGGTCGTTGTGGAAGTAGCCTGCCGTGTCGGCATCTTCGAGGATGAAGAGGATGGGGTAGGGGCATCGTTCGGCAAAGGCCGCAAAAAACAAGGCGGGAGCAGAAGCGACCAGTCCGTTGAGGCTGATATGGCGCGTCTTCCCGTCCTTCAACAACTTCGCCAGGGCCCCCAGTTGTGGGAGCGAGGCGTAGAGCGTGCGTAGTTCTTCTATTTTCATGAGGAGGTTGTAGGTGTCAAAGGGTGTCAGGTTCGAAGAGTTGCCGCCACTGGCGGAAGCGTGCTACGCCCTCCTGGCCAAACTTGGAGAGGCTCCGCTCGGCCTGCTCCGGAGTCTTCACCCTGTCGAGGTGGCTCTTGGAGTAGAACTTGTCGGCATAGCAGATCAGCCGTTCTTCCAGCGTCTCGGGCAGAAAATCCTGGGCGGGAATAGGCAGGTGTTGTGCCACGATCTCCGCCTTGGTCAGTCCTGCGCCCGTGTGTCGCTCGCAGACGCGTGCGTGGCGTGGGTAGCCAGCCTGGCGAAGCAGCTCTGCTCCCAACCGTCCGTGGCAGATGTAGGGCTCCTTGCCGTGGCAAGCTATCCCCGGCGCATCGCAGAGGAAGATGCCGATGTCGTGGAGCATGGCTGCCTCCTGTACAAACGGGCGGTCGATCGCCAGTTCGGGATGGGCATCCGCGATGCGCAAGGCCCGCTCCATCACCTGCCGACTATGCACAAGGAGAATGCGCCGTAGCGCATTCTCCTCTGAATAGTATTGATCTATAATGTTTTGATAGTTCATCGTATGGGTAGGAGTGGTCCTAAACCATGTACATTACTCTTCTCGCTGTATGTAAGCTATCACGTCGCCCTTACGTACCTTGGATCCCTGCTTGGCGCAGATCTCCACCAGTTTGCCACCCAGGCAAGCGGGCACTTCCACCAGTTCGCCCCAGGAGGCCATGACGTGGCAGAAGGTGTCGCCCTCCTTGTACTCCTTGCCGATGAACGGTTCGATGGCGGGAGCAGCCTCGCCGTCGCCCTGGAAGTCCCAGAACAACTGTCCCTTGACAGGCGAGACGATGGCGTCGGCCTTGGCATGCTTGAAGGCCGTGGCCTCCTCGATGCTCATCGTCGATCCCTGCTCCTTGTCCTTGGCAGCCTGGAGATCGGCGAGGAAATTCTTCTTGGCCTGTCCGCTCTTGTAGTTGCGATACTGCTCGGGGTGCATGGCCAGCTCAAACAGCTCTTCCTCGTCCTGGCCGCAGTCCCATCCGTTGTCGGCCATCTCCTTGCGGAAGTCGTCCAGGGCATTGGGAAGCAGCGTGTGCGGGTCGGCCTCGGTAAACTCAAGGCCCTTCTGGGCAGCGATCTCCTTCAGCACCGGATCGATCTCTCCCGGCACGCGGCCACTACGACCGAGGATCATGCCCCACATCGAGTCGTCCATCATCACGAAGCGGCCCTTGCCCTGCTCCAGGGTGAGGAGGTTGAGCAGCGCGATGTTCTTGGTGTATTGTGAGAACGGCGTCACCAAGGGAGGATAGCCGACGCGCGGCCACACATAGGCCACCTCGTCGAAGAGTTTCACGAGCAGGTCGTCGGTAGAGAGCTCTTTCTCGCCCTTCTTGCGGCGCAGGTTGTTGATGGAAGTCTGGATGCCGCCGAGGTCTGCCATCATTGATCCCATCATGCCACCAGGCAGGCCACAGGTCAGGAGCAGCGAACTCATGATCTTGTTCTGCGGGTTGATAAAGTAGCCGAGCCACTCGTCGATGAACTCCTGCGTCAGCGCGCGGGCCTTCATGTAGGCGTCCATGTTGATGTCGGGTACGTCGAATCCCGCATGGCGGAGCATGCTCATGACGGAGATGATGTCTGGGTGAACCTTGCCCCATGACAACGGCTCAATGGCGGTGTCGATGATGTCGCAACCGTTCTTGCACACTTCCAGTATGGAGGCCATCGAGAGACCAGGGCCCGAGTGGCCGTGATACTGGATGATGATGTCGGGATGCTTCTCCTTGATCATCTTCGTCAGCTGGCCGAGGAAGGCGGGCTGGCCGATGCCGGCCATGTCCTTGAGACAGATCTCCTCCGCTCCTGCAGCAATCTCCTCGTCGGCGAGCTTGCTGTAATATTCCAGCGTGTGGATGGGGGAGGTGGTGATGCAGAGCGTGCCCTGCGGGGTCATGCCGGCCTCCTTGGCCCAACGGATGGACGGAGCGATGTTGCGAATGTCGTTCAGACCGTCGAAGATGCGGGGGATGTCCACACCCTGTGCGTGCTTCACGCGATACATCATCGCGCGGACATCGTCGGGCACGGGATACATGCGCAGTGCGTTGAGGCCGCGGTCGAGCATGTGGGTCTTGATACCCACCTCGTTGAAGGGCTTGCAGAAGGCACGGACGGCTTCGTTGGGGTTTTCGCCAGCCAAAAGGCTGACCTGCTCGAAGGCGCCACCATTGGTCTCCACGCGGGAGAAGCAACCCATCTCGATGATAACGGGAGCTATACGCTCCAACTGATCTTTACGCGGTTGGAATTTTCCTGAACTTTGCCACATGTCCCGATAGACGAGACTGAACTGAATCTTTTTTTTCATATAAACGAAATTCAATTTCTTCTTCTACAACAAAAAGTAGGTTACGGCGTAACCATACGGGCTGCAAAATTAGGTAAAATATCTCAAAAAAACGCCCGACACTTGTCTTTTTTAGCAGTTTTTGGCTAACTTTGTGTCGTAAAAGTACTTGAAAATATGAAGCGAATACTCTATCCATTGTTTTTCATTGTGATAGCTTTCCTGGCAGCCTGTACCGACGTGGCGACCAATGGCGACCAAGGCGCCATCTCTGACGAAGTGCGGCTGAAGGGTGACCATACGGTCTATGGACTGGCTTGCGACGGTTGTTCCGACTCCGTCATCGTAGTGCTCCGCAACGAGGGAGGAGACCCCGTGCGCTACAATATCGTCAGGGCGATGAAGCAGCGTCAGGTCTTCGGAGACATCGCCATCGGCGACGAATTGGCCATCGTGGTCAATCCTCGCAACCCGCATGAGGCGCTGGAGGTCATAGACCTGGAACAACTCAAAGGCACCTGGACCTTCCAGGTGTTGCCCAAGTTGAAGCCCAGTGCCACAAAGACCGAGGAGCAGATCATGGAAGAGATGACCGACTCGATGAAGGAGGCGCTCTTCGTGCCCCGCGAGTATGGCTTCACGCTGATGAGCCACAACCTCGCCTCACCCGTCGGCTACATACAGAAGCAGAACACATTGGAGGACGAAAGTCCTGTGGAGTATCCTGTCGTCACGGTCTATACGGGCTGGCATATCTACAACGGCTGGCTTTATATCTACAAAGATACCGTCGATGAGCGCGGATACCGCATTCCCAACGACTCCGTGGGACACGACGACGGCCGCATGGTCTATCTCTCCACCGACTCCATGGCTGCGCTCTTTGGCAAGAAGGTGATGCAGTATCATCGCAAGGCCAGTGCCACCGAGGCCAACCGCAAGGCGCAGGAGGCGGTCGATAAGCAGACCAAGGATATCTGATGGGATTGACGCGCCCGCCCGTATTCTGATGGATTGGGTGCGCCTGCCCATGCCTGTTCGTTCTATTTTCCCTTCCCTCGCTGGTATGCGTCCTTCCGCTTCGGGTTCATCGGAAACCATCCCTTCTCCACCCGCTTCTTTTGGTCGAAAAGTTCACCGATGGCCCATAGAAAACTTGCTCCCGTCACTCCACAGACTGCTGACCAAAACAGAGACCCGATAAACAGGGCAGCAACGAGGCAACCCAGTCCGATGAGGAGGAAGACGATCCAAGGACGTGTGCCGAAATAATATTCCGTTTTGATGACGATGGGGTGGCAGATGCCGATGATGAGAAAAGTACAGACGGCCAGCAGAAGGCCATTGAAGTTGAGATCCATTGTGATTTCCTCTTTTTTATTTAATAATGAGTGATGTGCCAATCGCGATGGGAAAAGCTTCTCCAACGGACAGGACACTGTTCTTCTGAATTGCAAAAATACAAAAAAATTCCTAATCGCTGCACCCGTTCCATTTTTTTTGGTTATATTTGCAAAAAAATAGAGTAGAGTATCAATTAAAACAAGACATTACTTCTATGGATAACAATGTAGCGCTTATCGCACAGTGTGAGGCCAAGGCCAAGCAATGGCTGACCCCCGACTTCGATGAAACCACTCGCAAGGCCGTTCAGGCCATGCTTGACAATGCAGACAAAACCGAGTTGGTGGAGTCTTTCTATCGTGATCTGGAATTTGGTACAGGCGGTTTGCGCGGCATTATGGGCGCAGGCACCAACCGTATGAACATCTATACCGTCGGAATGGCAACCCAGGGATTTGCCAATTATCTGAAGAAGAACTTCAAGGATCGGGAGCAGATCAGCATGGTGGTGTGTTACGACTGCCGCAACAACTCCGATCTCTACGCCCGCACGGTGGCCAATATCTTCTCTGCCAACGGCATCAAGGTCTATCTCTTCGACGAGATGCGCCCCACGCCCGAGTGCTCCTTCGCTATCCGCCATTTTGGCGCACAGGGAGGTGTGAACCTCACCGCCAGCCACAACCCGCGCGAGTATAATGGCTACAAGGCCTATTGGGAGGATGGCGCACAGGTGCTTGCTCCCCATGACAAGGGCATCATTGACGAGGTGGGCAAGGTCACGATCGCCGATGTGAAGTTTGAAGGCAACAACGACCTCATCCAGATGGTGGGTGCTGACGTGGATGCTCCCTATTTGGAGCAGATTATGTCTATCTGCATCGACCCCGAGGTGATCCGCCATCAGCACGACCTGAAGATCGTCTATACGCCGCTGCATGGTGCTGGTCGCGTGTTGATCCCGCAGTCGCTGAAGTTCTGGGGCTTCGACAATGTCCATTGTGTGGCTGAGCAGATGGTGAAGGACGGCAATTTCCCTACTGTTGATCGTCCCAACCCCGAGTTTGCCGAGGCTTTGACCCTCGGACTGCGTGACGCCAAGCAGTTGGATGCTGACATTCTCATGGCCAGCGATCCCGACGCAGACCGCGTGGGTATGGCTTGCAAGAACGACAAGGGAGAGTGGGTGCTCATCAATGGCAACCAGACCTGCCTGATCTTCCTTTGGTACATCATCACCAATCGTCAGGCGGTGGGCAAGATGAAACCGACCGACTTTATCGTGAAGACCATCGTCACCACGGAGGTGATTCGCGAGATAGCTGAGAAGAACCATATCGAGATGCGCGACTGCTACACGGGCTTCAAGTGGATAGCCCGCGAGATCAAGCTCTCGGAGGGTAAGCAGCAGTATATCGGTGGTGGCGAAGAGAGCTATGGCTTCCTGGCCGAGGACTTCGTGCGCGACAAGGACGCCGTGAGTGCTTGCTCCCTGCTCGCCGAGATCTGTGCTTACGCCAAGGATCACGGCAAGACCCTCTACGATATCCTCATGGACATCTACAAGGAATATGGCTACAGCAAGGAGTTCACCATCAATGTGGAGCGTCCGGGCAAATCGGGTGCTGACGAGATCCAGCAGATGATGACCGACTTCCGTGCCAACCCGCCGAAAGAGTTGGCAGGTGTGCCTGTCTGCTTGTGGAAGGACTACAAGTCGCTGGAGGCCACACAGGCCGACGGCACGAAGACGCAGCTCGTGATGCCCGAGACGAGCAACGTGCTCCAGTGGTTCTGCACGGATGGCACGAAGGTGAGTGTGCGTCCGTCGGGCACGGAGCCGAAAATCAAATTCTACCTCGAAGTGAAGGACACGCTGAAAGAAGCTGCCGACTTTGCCGCTTGCGAGGCAAGGGCCGAGCAGAAGATAGAGGCTATCAAGGCCAGCCTGAAGCTCGCCTAATCAAAAAGATTGATTAGTAGCAGAGAAAACGTCCGCAAGGGTGAGGATGACGATGGTTGTCTGCCCTTGCGGTTTTTTGTTTTCCATATCGTGCACTTGTGATTTTTTTGTTTGCCATGTCGAAATGGCGTTTTTACTGAAAACTACTTAATTTCTCAAACATTTCCCTAAAACAAGAAGGTGCCCTGTTAGAAACAGGCATTTTTTTTGTATATTTGTACCACCTTTGCGTAGCCTTTCTGAGATGGGAAACGGGGTGCGCAAAAAAGTGCGTTCGCAGCCCTCAGCGTCCGCAGTCGGTAAGTATTAAGCGAGGGATCCTATAATATAAACCTAAAAATATGACACTCACACTGATAGTTCTTGGTCTGACCGTCGCCCTCTTCATCTGGGGACGCATCCGTAGCGACGTGGTCGCGCTTTCCGCCCTCGCCGTATTGATGGTTTCGGGCGTGCTCAGTCCCACCGAAGCCTTGGCGGGCTTCTCCTCCTCTGTCGTCATCATGATGGCGGGCCTCTTCGTCGTAGGTGGCGCCATCTTTCAAACCGGACTGGCACGGGAGACGGGTAAGCGGATGATGAGTCTTGCACAGGGCAATGAGACGCGCGCCTTCCTGCTCGTCATGCTCACCACCTCGGTGATTGGCGCCTTTGTAAGCAACACGGGTACGGTGGCGCTGATGATGCCTATCATCGTCAGTATGGCGGCACAGGCCGGATTCAGTAGCGGGCGGATGCTCATGCCCCTCGCCTTCGCCGGCAGTCTGGGCGGTATGCTCACGCTCATTGGTACGCCTCCGAACCTTGTCATCAACGAGGCGCTGATCGAGGGCGGCTACGAGGGACTCTCGTTTTTCTCTTTCCTGCCTGTGGGTTTGATCGTGATCGCCATAGGTGTGGTCTATCTTTTGCCACTCTCCAAGACCTTGGTACGTAAGCAGCGGGCCAAACGCAATACCGAGGCCGACAAGTCGCTCAACGACTTGGTGGAGGAGTATCAACTGGCGGACAGTCTGCGCCGCTACTATGTCCCGGCAGGCAGTGGGATGGTGGGGCGCAAGGTGTCGGAACTGGCTGTGAAGACACGCTACGGCGTGACCATCCTGGAGATACGCAACGAGGAGAATACCGCCCTTGGTATGGTGAGAAACGTCAGTCAGAGCATCGTCACCGGTGACACGGTCATTGGCAAGGGCGACATCCTCTACCTGGTGGGACGCAAAGAAGGCATGGAGGAGCTGGAGCGCGAATGGGGCTTGGAACGGATGAAGGGAGCTACCATCGACTTCTATGACATCGGTATAGCCGAACTGGTGCTGCTCCCCTCGTCGAAACTCGTGGGGGCTACCATCAGTGAGTCGCGTCCACGAGAGCAGTATGGCCTGACGGTCTTGGGTATCCGGCGCGGAGAGGAATATATCTATGACGACTTGGGCGAGAAACACCTCCATGGTGGCGACGTGCTCCTGGTGCAGGCGCAATGGGAAGACTTGCTGGCTCTTGACAATGAACTTGACAACTGGGTCGTGATGGGACGCCCTGACAAGAGCATCAGCAAGGTGACGCTCGACTACAAGGCACCGATGGCTGCCCTCATCATGCTTCTGATGGTTGTCGTTATGGTGATGGGGTGGGCCGAGCCTGTCACGGCAGTCATCGTTGCAGCCCTGCTCACGGTGCTGACGGGCTGCTTCCGTAAAGTGGAGGATGCCTATAAAACCATCAATTGGGAGAGTCTCGTGCTCATAGCGGCGATGATGCCGATGTCCACGGCGCTGGAGAAGACGGGTGTCTCGGCGATGGTGTCGGCTCAGCTCGTAGGCGTACTTGACGAGGCGGGGCCCTATGCACTGCTGGCCGGTATCTATTTCACGACCTCGCTGCTGACTATGTTTATCAGCAATACGGCTACCGCAGTCCTTATGGCACCTATCGCTTTCACCGCAGCGCAGCAGACGGGAGTCAGTCCCTATGCCTTCCTGCTGGCCGTGACGCTCGGTGCGAGTATGTGCTTCGCCTCGCCGTTCTCCACACCGCCCAATGCGCTTGTCATGAAGGCGGGTCACTATACATTCATGGACTATGTCCGCATCGGACTGCCACTCCAGGTGATCATCGGTGTGGCGATGACCTTCCTCCTACCCATGCTCTTCGGATTGTAACGGGTGGTGGAAATGATGGAAAGGCGGCTCTTTGCGATAGAACCGCATGAATGACTACGAACAAAGAAAGAATGAGATATGACAAAACATGAACTGATGAAGCGGGCCATTGAGGAGGCTCGCGAGGGAATAAGAGCGGGTCACGGCGGACCTTTCGGTACCGTCATCGTGAAGGATGGGCAGATAGTGGGGCGTGGTCACAACTGTGTGCTACGTGACCATGACGCCACCTGCCATGGCGAGGTGGCTGCCATCCGAGACGCAGGTCGCCATCTGGGCACCTACGACCTCACGGGTTGTGAACTCTACACCACGGGAGAGCCTTGTCACATGTGCCTCTGCGCCTGTATGTGGGCCAATATCCGTAAGATCTATTATGGTTGTACCATCGCCGACAACGGGCGCATTGGCTTCCGCGACGATCAGTTTGACGGCATCTTTGGGGGACGTGAGAAGCTCGGCGACTACATGGAGGAACTGGATCGCGAGGAATGTCTTCAGCTCTTTGACGAGTATATGAGCCTACACCACGATACATATTAAAGAATCGCGACAGACGCAAAACAGGCGCAAGAGGAAAGCATCCTTCTTGCGCCTGTTTTGCGTCTTCTCTATAATGGGACGATTTGGTTGTGCGAAACTCGTACGAGTTCTCTTTCTGCTAAAACTTTGTAGCAGTTAGAACTTCTTTCCGAAAGCAATGCTGAAGAAGGTCTCTGCCAGGATCTTGCAGTCGAAAAGCCATGAGCGGTGCTCCAGATAGTAGAGGTCGAGCTCCAGACGACGCAGCATCTTCTCCATCGTGTCGGTGTAGCCGTTGTGGAGCGTGGCGTAAGAGGTCACGCCCGGTCGAATCTGATAGAGATTGATGTAGCGCGGGTCGTGCTCAATGATCTGGTCGATGTAGAACTTGCGTTCCGGTCGTGGACCGATAAAAGCCATGTCGCCTTTGAACACGTTCCAAAGCTGGGGCAGTTCATCGAGATGATGGTCACGGAGGAAGCGGCCGATCTTCGTCATGCGGTGATCGCCGTCGTGATTGGTCAGTTGCGGACCATGTTTCTCGGCATCCATCTTCATGCTTCTGAACTTATAGATGTAGAACGGTTCTCCATTCATGCCGATTCTCTCTTGCTTGAAGATGGCGGGACCACCGTCTTCGCGCTTTACCAGCAGATAGCATAGAAGCATCAGCGGCGAGAAAACAACGAGGCAGAAAGCCGATACAATGAAATCGAAGACACGCTTGGAAAGCTGTCCTGACTTCGACATTCCGTCGGGAATGTACTCCGCTTCTTGTTCCGCAAACAGGATAGTTGGGGTTAGTGTCGTTGTCTTTATGAACATATTATTAGCATTCAGTTTCATTTCTATAACGGAGTTCCGTCCCTAATATTGTGCTCTCCGCAAAGAATCTCCCTGCATGGATACGTTTTCTTACGTTTTTTACTTTCATGCTGCAAAGGTAGGGATTATTCTTGATAGTGCAAATATTTCTCCGTTAAAAATACAAATCGACTTGAAGAGACGGGTTTTCAGGCCGATTGCTTGCATAGTTGCGCAGAATCCATTACTTTTGCATCGCTTTGCTTCGTGGGCCGTTTATGACGACTTGTCGAAGCGAGGCTGCAACTCAAAGCAAGAACAGAATGATGAAAAAAATATGGGTCGTGGCGGCCATTTCCGCCGTATTGTTGATGGTCATGTGCTCTTTTTCCCAGTCGAGACGGGGAAATGCGAAGTCACGCTATCAGTTGGTGTTCAGTGACGAGTTTGACTTGAAGGATGGTGCCCAGCCCAATCCAAAGGTGTGGCAGCGGAGCGTCCGCGGTACGTCGCGCTGGAACCGCTGGATCAGTAAGTCGTCCGACGTGGTATTTATCCGCGACGGCAAACTGGTCTGCCGTGCCATCCCCAATACCAGTGAGCGCGGTGATACCGCCACGATGCTCACTGGAGCGGTCGATACGCGCAGTAGCTTTGCTTTCCAGTATGGCAAGATAGAACTGCGGATGCGCACCAATATGCTGCCGGGCAATTTCCCTGCTGCATGGTTGCTGCCGAAGCAGCCTGCTCCGCCTCATCCTTATAGCGGCGAGATCGATATCGTGGAGTTCTTCGGTCTCAATCCGGACTCCTACCATACGGCTCACTCCTTTTGGACTACCGATCCCAAGCAGGCCGAGACGCCGCGCCATTCCTTCCACGCCAAGGTCGATGCTACCCAGTGGCACGTCTATGGACTGGAGTGGAACAAACGACAGCTCACCTGGACGGTGGACGGCAAGGTGGTAGGCACCTACAAGCGCCTCAATACAAAGAAGGCACGCAAGGGACAACAGTGGCCCTTCGACCACCCGTTCTATATCATCCTCAACCAGAGCGTCGGCGACCACACCTGGATACCCACCATGTCGAAGGCACCGAGACTCGATGCCACCTACGAGACAGAGTTTGACTGGGTGATGGTCTATGCACTTAAAAAGTAGGACGTAGGCTTGCGCGTTCGCACCTTCTGTTGCGACAAACGACAGCTTCTGATGAGGGTCGTTTGTAAGCGGAGCCGATATTGTAGAGAGTAGAAATTGACAAGCCAGACGGGTTAGAAGGCAAAAAAGTTTGGTATGTCAGAATAAATCGTTACTTTTGCATTCGCAAAATGAAAATGCAAGATATATATGCACAATGACCTGGTCTCTATTATCATGCCAATGCACAACTCCGCCAGCTATGTTGGCGAAGCGATAACGTCTGTCCTCAAGCAGACCTATCCCCATTGGGAACTGCTCGTTATCGAGGATGCGTCGAAAGACAACTCCTGTGACATTGTGCGTACATATCAAGAGCAAGACTCGAGAATCCACCTGCTCATCAATGATCACCATACGGGGCGCCCTTCCTCGCCCCGCAACATGGGCGTGAAGCATGCCAAAGGACGCTACATTGCCTTCCTTGACAGTGACGATGTGTGGTTTCCGGAGAAACTGCAGCAGCAGATACCGCTTTTCGAAGACGAGAAGGTGGCGATTGTCTATTCCAACTATGAGAAGATGGATGAGGCTGGGCACCGTGCCAATCGCGTCGTCAAGGCTCCGCCTTGTGCTACCTACAACCAGTTGCTCTCGGGCAATGTGATAGGCAACCTCACGGGTATCTATGACCGTCAGAAGGTGGGCAAGGTGGAGTTTCTGCATGTCCACCATGAGGACTATGTGTTGTGGCTCTCTATCCTGAAGCAGGGGTTCATAGCGAAAAACACCAATACGACCAATGCTGCCTACCGCATCGTGGCAGGCTCTATATCGGCCAACAAGCTAAAGGTGCTTCCCTGGCAGTGGAGTGTCTATCGCGATATCGAAGGACTGAGCCTCCTCAAATCCTCCTACCATTTTATCAACTATGCCTTTAAGGCTTATTTTAAAAGCAAAATCTGACGTTCTGCATTCTTGGCAGGTGCAGGGGTGAATAGGTTCGTGTTCAGTTTGTAGAGGCCTGTACTGCCTCAACGTCAAGGTTGGTTTCAAGAGCGTCAAGTAACCTGCTCTTGGAACCAGCCTTGTGTTAAAAGTCATCGTCCTCGTCGTCAAAACCAAAGAGGGTGGGCTCGATGAAAGCATCCATCTGCCGTCGGTCCTTCTTTGTCGGGCGACCCGTGCCACGGGCGCGATCGACGAAACCGCTGATACGGCTCATCTCCAGAATCTCGTATTGCTTTGGGTCGGTGACGTTCTCATAGATTTCGGGAATCAACTTGGCTCCCACGCGGCTCTCGATAGGCTTGAGAATCTTGAAGGAGTAGGTGACGGGAGGTTTGCGCACATCGATTACCTCGCCCGCCTTGATGCTGCGGGAGGGTTTCACGTTGACGCCACCCATCGTCACGCGTCCGTTCTTGCATGCGTCAGCAGCTATCGAGCGGGTTTTGAATATGCGAGCCGCCCACAACCATTTGTCTATCCTCGCTGTGTCACTCATTTCTTTCCGAGCTTATTATACTGGTTCATGGTGATGTCGATACCCGCCAGGACGAAACTCTTGATCATCTCCACCGCTGTGTCGATGGCGGGCTGAAGCTGCTTCATGTCCTCGTCGGAGTATCGGCCAAGCACCCAGTCGATCTGTGCGCCGCGCGGGAAGTCATTGCCGATTCCCATGCGCAAGCGAGCGTAGTTGGTACCGATCAGTTGCTGGATGTGTCCCAGACCGTTGTGTCCCCCATTGGAACCGCTGCCTTTCAGGCGAAAAGCGCCAAGGGGTAGGGCTACGTCGTCACTGATGACGAGAAGCCGCTTTTGGTCTATCTTCTCTTTGTCGAGCCAATAGCGCACAGCATTGCCCGAGAGGTTCATGAAGGTGGTAGGCTTAAGCAGAAAGACCTTGCGACCCTTGATAGAGGTCTCGGCCAGGAAGCCGTAGCGGCGGTCGTCAAAAACAAGATTGGACGCCTTCGCGAAGGCGTCCAATACCATGAATCCTGTATTGTGGCGGGTCAATTCGTACTCCCTTCCGGGATTGCCCAGTCCACAAATCAGATATTTGTCCATTTCCTATTTTATGGCTCCTACTTTTACTCCTCGCCCTCTTCGGCAGCAGCAGCGGCGGCAGCGGCAGAGTTGCGGGTAGCCTTGACAGAGCAGACAACCACCTCTTTCGGGGTGACCAGTTCCAAGCCCTCGAAAGAAAGCTCGCCGACCTTGATGCTCTTGCCAAGACCCAGCTTCGTCACGTCGATGTCGAGGTGCTCGGGGATCTGCTGGTACGGAGCCAGAACGTTGATCTTGCGGATGGAGAGGTTCATGCGACCACCAGCGCGAACACCAGCAGCGAGACCCTGAAGCTTCACGGGCACACCCATGACGATAGGCTTCTGGTCGTTGACCTCGTAGAAGTCGATGTGGAGCAGAGCGTCCGTGACCGGGTGGAACTGCAGCTCCTTCATGATGGCCGGATGGCTCTCGCCGTCGATGATGAGGTTGACGACGTAGATGTGCGGCGTATAGACGAGCTTGCGGAGCTCAGACATCGGGGCGACAAAAGACATGGCGACGGGACGGCCGTTCTCGCACTTCTTCTCACCATAGATGTTGCAGGGCACCAAGCCCTCCTTGCGGTACTGCTTAGAAGCTTTCTTTCCAAGGGCTTCACGCTTCTGACCTGTAATGTTAATCTCTTTCATTGTGTTACTCTAAATTAAGATTGATTTTATGAAATTGCCTTAATTCACCATCACACGAGACGTGCTCAGCAAAAAAGCGGTGCAAAGTTACGGCTTTTACCCGAACAAAACAAGAAATAATTCAAAAAACACAGAAAAAGAATACTATAATTTGCGTGAATCAATTTATTTCCCTACTTTTGCACTATCGGAAACAAAGTTTGCACAAGAAGAAGTAGTATGATCAACAGAAAGCTAATACGAGTCAAGATAGTCCAGTTAACCTATGCCTACTATCAGAACGGCCATCACAACATGGATACGGCCGAGAAAGAACTCTTGTTCAGTCTCTCCAAGGCTTATGACCTATACAATTACCTTCTTGGGTTGATTGTGGCCATCACGCAGGAGGAGCGACGTCGTGTGGATATTGCTACGCGGCGCGCTGAAAGAGAGGGGACGGAGACCCCGTCTCAGCGTTTTGCGTTCAATAAGTTTGCCACACAGCTGGAGGAGAATAAGCAGCTCAACCTCTTTATGGAGGATAAAAAGATGAGCTGGGAGAACGACGTCGAGGCGGTACGTAAACTTTGTGACCAAATAGAGCGGAGTCCCCTCTACCAGGAGTATATGATGAGTGGTGCGGAGGATTATGAGACCGACCGCGAGCTCTGGCGTCGTATCTACCGCACGCTGATACAGGGCAATGAGGATCTCGACGCCATTCTGGAGGCGAAGAGTCTCTACTGGAACGATGACAAGGAGATCGTCGATACCTTCGTCCTCAAGACCATCAAAAGATTCGATCCGGCCAACAAGGCTGACCAAGAGTTGCTGCCTGAATATGACGACACAGAGGATCGCGAGTATGCGCTGAAGCTCTTCCGCAGCACCATTCTCAATGCCGACACCTACCAGCGCTATATGAGTGAGACGAGCCGCAACTGGAATTTTTCACGTTTGGCCTATATGGACGTCGTGCTCATGCAGATCGCCATCGCAGAGATGTTGACCTTCCCCAACATCCCCATCAGCGTCACCATCAACGAATACGTTGATCTGGCCAAACTCTATTCCACTCCGAAGAGTGGTGGCTATATCAACGGCATGCTTGATGCCATTGCACGCCACTTGGTTGATACGGGCAGACTTCTCAAGCCGATGCAGCCCCGTCGCTAAGCCAAGGTTTTTCTCCTTATATATATAATAGGGAGTGAGCAATGGTGGGTGCCATGGCATATAGGCGGCCCCCGTTGGCAAGTCAAGAATAATCATCAATAACAAATAATACGAAAATGACAACATCCATTCTGCTGGCCGCACAAGGTCAGGCTGGGCAAGGAAGTCCGTTGCCCATGATTCTGATGATGGTGGCGGTCTTTGCCATCATGTGGCTCTTCATGATTCGGCCTCAACAGAAGAAACAAAAGCAAATCCGCGAGTTTCAGAACTCGCTTCAGAATGGCGCCTCCGTCGTCACGGGTGGTGGTATCTACGGCACAGTGAAGCACATTGATACGGACACCAACAAGGTGGATGTGGAGATCGCTCGCGGCGTGGTTATCACTGTTGATAAGCACTATGTGTTCCGCGCTGTGGAGGACACCCCGGACGGACAGAAGAAATAAGTCCGGGAGAAGAGAATCGGAACGCTCAACACAGACAACAAAGGACGTCTCGGTATGGAGAATATGTGGCGTGCCCTCGAAAAGGTCAGAAACCTCTTGTTGAGAATACTCAACAAGCAGTTTCTGATTTTTTTGTTCTTCCTTATCCTCAGTAGTGTCTTTTGGCTCATTATGACCCTCAACGAGACCTATGAGAAGGAAATGACCATACCGCTTCGGCTGGCTGGCGTACCGCGCAAGGTCGTGATTACCGACGAGCCTGACAGTGTGGTCCGCTTCACCGTGCGCGACAAGGGTTATATGATAGCGGCTTATCTGGCCGATGCGCCCTTCCGCCCATTGTTCTTTGATTTCTCAGCTTACTCCGACGGCAAGGGATCGGGATCCATCTCGGTGGCAGACATTCAGAAGCAGATCTACCAGCAGCTCTCCAAGAGTTCGAAGATTCTTTCCATCAAGAACGACCGCGTCAGGTTCTTCTACAACTATGGCCTCTGTAAGAGGGTGCCTGTAAGACTTTCTGGTACTGTACGGCCAAGGAAGAACTACTACCTCGCTGGCACTCGTTTCTACCCAGACAGTGTGACAGTCTATGCCTCGAAGTCCTTGCTCGACAGTATCCATGCTGTCTATACTCAAAGGATTGACATAGAGAACTTCACGGATCGCAAGGTCGTCAACATAGGGCTGCGCCGCATCACAGGAGCGAAATTGATCCCCGATAAGGTGCGTGCCGAGTTTGTTGCTGACGTTCTCATTGAGGAGAGTGTGCTGGTGCCTATCGATTGTATCAACCTGCCCGATGACAAGGTGCTTCGCACTTTCCCTGGCAGTGTGGAGGTGCGCTTCATCGTGGGGACGAGTATCCTGCGAAGGATGCCGAAGACATCTGATGGTAAGGAGTTGTCGCCGGCGGGATTCCGCTTGGTGGTCGATTACAATGAGGTGCTGAAGCGCGGGGGAGACAAGTGTCATATTGCGCTCCATGCGCTGCCTGCTGGCGTGCGTTCGGCAAAACCTGCCACGGAGTGGGTGGATTATCTCGTGGAGCAAAGATAGCGAAAGTATGATAGTTGCCATCACAGGAGGAATAGGAGGCGGTAAGTCTTATGTCTGCCGCTTGCTGGGAGAGCGGGGCATAAGGGTCTATGACTGCGATGCAGCTGCTAAGCGTCTTATGCGTACCTCTCGGACCTTGCAGGAGCAACTCTCGTCTCTCGTTGGTGTAGATCTCTTTCCTAGTGGGCAACTTCAGAAACCTCTACTGAGGCAGTATCTGCTCCAAAGTCGTAATCATGGGCGGGCCATCGACGATATCGTCCACCCTGCTGTTGCCGAAGACTTTCTGCGATCGGGAGCACAATGGCTCGAATCGGCTATCCTCTTTGATAGCGGCTTTGACGAGCGTATCCATCCCGACTATGTCGTCAGTGTCACCGCGCCTATTGAAACCCGTTTGGAACGAGTGATGACTCGTGACGGTATCGACAGGGAGAAGGCTATGGCGTGGATTTCACGGCAACTGCCACAGGACGTGGTGCGTGCAAAAAGTGATTTCGAGATTGTTAACGACGGGATCGTTCCGCTCTCGCCACAGATCGACAGTCTGTTGGAGGCTCTTGGCCAGTCAACTCACGAAACATGAACGAAGTAACGAAACAACAAGATTTAAAACAAGATAATAGAGAAGAAATGAAACAGACCATTCTTTCCATTGCAGGCCGTCCAGGCCTTTACAAGCTCGTCAGCCGTGGCAACAACAGTCTCATTGTAGAGACGCTCGATGAGACGCATATGCGTCGTCCGGCTTTTGCCACTGACCGCGTGACCAGCCTCTCCGACATTGCTATGTACACCGACGAGGAGGACATTCCCCTGGGTACGGTGCTTGCGAGTGTTCGTGACAAGGAGGAGGGAAAGCCTTGCTCGCTCAACTGGCGTAAGGCTTCGGCTAATGAACTCCAGGCATACTTTGGCGAAGTGTTGCCCAACTTCGATCGCGATCGTGTGCACAATAGCGACATCAAGAAGCTCCTGCAGTGGTATGACATCCTTGTCAAGGCTGGCATCACCGATTTTGAGCCTGAGACCGAGGAGGCTGAGGGCGAGACGGCAGAGGAAGCTGCCACGGAGGAATAAATTACGCTGTTTGAAATTCCTGACTTAGGATTTCCCCATCATCATTTTACAAGGAATGGAGAGGTAGTCTTCATTGCTTGTTGGATCTTCCAAGAAAAACTGGTTGATGGGTGTGTAGATAAAACCATAAACGGGATGGCGACCTTTTGGCGTCATCCCGTTTATGGTTTTGTCTATGTAAGATAGTTGCGTGTGTCGATGTCAGTTTCTTTTAATCTCTATTTCAGATGTTCGCCAATCACTTGCAGCAGATTCTCGCCACGCAGATCGACAGCAACAATCTTTCCCTCGCGATCCAAAAGGACGTTGGAGGGGATAGAACGCACGCCATAGACTTCGGAGGCAGCGCACTGCCAGCCTTTCAGGTCAGACATCTGCGGCCACTCCATGCCCAGGCTCTTCACGGCTCCTGCCCATGCATCCTGCCTGTTGTCGAAGGATACGCCAACGATTTCCAGCCCTTTGTCCTTATACTGCTTATAGGCTGCCACGACGTGGGGCATCTCTTGGCGGCAAGGACCGCACCAGCTAGCCCAGAAATCTACGAGGACATATTTTCCTTTGCCCACATAATCGCTAAGTTTCACATCTTTGCCGTTGAGGTCTTTCATCGTCAGTTCGTGAAACATCTGTCCTGGGCGCCTTCTCTCCAGGCCGGCGAGCAACTTCTTGGGCTGCTCCATCTCTGGCTCGTTGTAGTAGCCCGTCGTGGGGTCGCAGAGTTTCTTCATCTGGTCGTAGTCCAGGTTATACATGAGCTTCTGTATATACTTGGCCGGAGTCTTTGACTGGCGTGTTTCCTCTGGCATGTTGAGCAGCAGGTCGATCTGTACCTTTGACAGGGAGTCGGCGATCTGGCCAAGGGCGACAAGCCGATCAAAGGTCTCGTCGTTTTCCTCACCTTTGAGCAACTGTTCTGCCTCGGACTCCAATGCATTGTACTGTGCGATCGTGTTCTCCATCTTCGTCGCGAAGTCGTCGCCACCCTGCGGAGCGGTTTGTTTGGCTTTCTGCTGTCCGCAAGCCATCATCACTTGGCACAAAAGTACCAATGCCATTACGGTCTTTTTCATATTCATGTTTGTTCTTTGTTGTTTATAGTTCAATTTATTACTTTTGCAAAAGTAGGAAAAAACGCCTACATTCAGGCGGGATTCAGGAAAATTAACTACTATAGGGATAAGGTAGGCTTCATCTCAACAATAAAAAAGAATAGAATTCTTTTTGTATTGTCTTCGATTTGCACTACCTTTGCACCCGCAAACAGGGGTACTTGCTCAACCCCCTTTAACAAAACAAGAACATGGACAATAGTAAAAAGCAGGTGAGTGTGCTGTTTATGCTTTTCAGCATTCTCTTTTGTGTTTGCCTGATTGCGGCAAACATCCTAGAAACAAAGCAAATCTCTGTATTGGGAATCAGCCTAACGGGTGGTTTGATCGTCTTCCCCGTGAGCTACATCATCAACGACTGTGTCTGCGAGGTGTGGGGCTACGGCAAGGCACGCCTCCTCATTTGGACAGGTTTTGCGATGAATTTCTTCTTCGTAGCCACGGGTGCGATCTGTGACGCCATTCCTGGTGCACCCTACTGGAACAACGACGCGGGATTCCATGCCATCTTTGGATTGGCACCTCGTATTGCGGCTGCCTCTTTTGTGGCATTCGTTATCGGTAGTTTTGCCAATGCCTATGTGATGAGTCGTATGAAGCTACACGACGGCGCACGCCGCTTTTCCGCTCGTGCCATTCTCTCGACGATTGCCGGAGAGAGCCTCGATTCGCTCATCTTTTTCCCTTTGGCGCTTGGTGGCGTGGTACCAGCCTCGGAACTGCCGAAGTTGATGCTCTGGCAGGTGGTGCTCAAGACGGCCTATGAGGTCGTGGCATTGCCTATTACTATCCGCGTGGTGCGTGCGCTGAAACGCCACGAAGGGGAGGTCTATGATCGTGGTGTAAACTACAACATCTTTAAGATTTTTGAACTTCAGGGCTAACCAGCCCATCGTCGGGCTTCCCGCTAATGGTCTTGTCTGAGCAACAGCCATGTACGGGTAGCCCGACAAATGAACCATTTGACTATCATCACATGATGGAGAACATTAGAAGAGAAGAGGAGGGACTTAGTGCATTGGGGCATAAGACCCAATACAAGATGGACTATGCTCCCGAGGTGCTGGAGACGTTTGAAAACAAGCATCCAGAGAATGACTATTGGGTGCGGTTCAACTGCCCCGAGTTTACCAGTCTTTGTCCTATCACGGGACAGCCCGACTTTGCAGAAATTCGCATTAGTTACATCCCAAGCCAGAGGATGGTGGAGAGCAAGAGCCTGAAACTCTATTTGTTTAGTTTCAGAAATCACGGCGACTTCCACGAGGACTGTGTGAATATCATTATGAAGGACCTCATACGGCTGATGAGTCCTAAGTATATTGAGGTGACTGGACTATTTACGCCCCGTGGCGGTATCAGCATCTGGCCATACGCCAACTACGGAATGCCAGGTACGAAGTATGAGCGTCTGGCCGAGCAACGGTTGATGGCGCACGAATAGTAGCCAGGTATGCCTTATTGCGCTGTACTCATGATGAACTCGTTAAATCTCTTGAGCTGTGTGGCGGTGGAGAACTGTTCGTCAAATAGTCGGAGGGAAGCCTCGTTGGTTTTGGCGACCTTCAGGGAGTTGATGAGGGAGATGTAGTCGGACGTGTTGTGGCATTCGTATCCGGCTCCTGGGTAGTTTAGGATGGGAATGCCCTCGAAAGCCTCTGCTGATCCGATGACATATTTGCCATAGCGCAGAGCCTCTACAGTCTTGGTCTTAAGTCCCGACCCCGACAGGATGGGGGCGACAACAGCCGTGGCCTGTAGGTAGTAAGGCGCCAGATCGTCCACTCTTCCAAGGAAGTGAACGTTGGGCATGGCGGTAGCATCTTGAAAGGCCTCTGCGATGTTGCCGACGACGAGCAGGGGAATATGGACCGACGGGGCTATCTCCTTTATATAATAATCCATCGCCTCCTTGTTGGCAAAGAAATTGGTGCCAACAAAGAGCAGGTATTGTTCGGGCAATTTCACGGGATCGTGATGCTCTGCTGCATCGTAGGCGTCAAATGAGGTGGGCAGGATGAAGTCTGCCCCTCGGTGGTAGCGCTTCTGCAACTGCCGGTTGTCGCGCTCGTTGAGCGTGATCAGATAGGAGGCGTGGTCGATGCAGCAGCGTTCGTTATGGGCTATGAAACCCACCATCAACTTGTCTTGAGGCTGATGGGTGGTTTTATATTTCTGCTGGTAATAATCCACTTCCACGTTGTGGAAAAAGCAAATGGTCTTGAAGCCGTGGCGCGCAAACTCTCGCAGATAAACGCCATAGTGAGACCCGTCGAAGAAGACGAAGTCGTAGGGTTGTGAGAGATGGTATTTCAATTGTTTGCGCAAGCTCCGACGGTCGCCATAACTCTCGCGGAGCAGGACGTTCTTCAGCCTAACTGCCAGCGACGGAACCCCGATGGTGAGTTCCGCCACTTGCAGGCCGAGGGCTTTGAGGAAGGCAAGGTTGCGCTTGGCAACCGCGCTTCCGCCGTCGTTTCTAGCATTGTAGTCTCGAGAGACAAATAAGACGCGCTTCATGATTCTTTTGCTCTTTAGTCAGCCTTGGATGTGGAGAAAACTGATGCTCTGTGGAAACAGTGTTATTCCCAGACCGTCTCGTGGATGGCATCAAGGAATCCGTGCCCATAGAGTTCGTCGGGCTCAACATAGTTGCCCTCTCCCCATTCGTTCCAGGAGCGAAGGAAGAGAATCTTGTGCTCGGGCTTCTTGTTCTTGATAACTTCCAGGGCTTGGAGAATGTGCTTCTTGAAGTTCTCCGGCGTTGCGTTGACGAAGACACCGTCCATATTGCCAGCGCGCGGACTGCGGTCCCACTGTGGCATGATATTGGGATAGACATTTTCCCAACTGTCCTCGGGAGCAAAACAATGTTTCATCACCTCCGGATAGTCGAGACAGAGCGTCTTGAGTTGTGGTATCAGCTTGCGCAGGAAGATCTGCGAGATACGCTTGTACTTTCCTGTGTAGATCATCTCGGCACGGGGACGGCCGAAAGAGCAGACCGCGTCGAAGCCAAAACTGAGAAAGTCATTATAAAGCTCCGCACTCGACTCCAGATTGGGCAATACGCGCTTGGTGCTACCGTCGGGCATGCGCTTCACGGTAGAGGTGGAGTGGCCCATGGCAACGAAGTGGACGCCTTTGAGCCCACTCTCCTTCGCCCATTTACGCCACAGGTCCATAAAGAGCGTCACATCCGGGAAATGGTATGGATCCCAGATGAGGAAGATGGGCTTGTCATCGACGGTGATATAGCGATGGTCCTTGAAGGCCTTGAGTGCATACTCGAAGTGCATCCGGTAGTCGGGTTCGCCGAGATACTCCTGTTTGGAGATGATGACCTTAGAGTCTGCCATACCCTTGCCGCGCTGCCACGTCTTGGTTGTCCAGTCGTGATTGGCCCAGGCGAGACAGAAAGGAAAATCGGGCTTACCCGAGGCAACGACCTCGTTGAATGGTCTTTCAAGCAGCATTTTTCCATTGCCGCGCCAGTAGTGCCAATAGGCGAAACCTTCTACGCCCGCTTCACGAGCCAGTTGTGCCTGTTCTTCGCGCACCTCGGGCACACGCAGGTCGTAGAAACCCAAGTCGGTCGGAATGCGTGGCTGGTGGTGTCCCTTAAACAGGGGCTTGCCCTTGACGACGTTGTGCCACTCGGTGAAACCCTTTCCCCAAACGTTGTCGTTCTCGGGGATGGGGTGAAACTGCGGTAGGTAAAATGCTATAACTCTTGCTTTCATGAGTTTCTTAATTTATTTTCTTGATGATTTTTGCTGGACAGCCTGCGGCTACGCAGTAGTCAGGCAAGTCGTGAGTCACACAACTGTTGGCTGCAACAACTACGCCGTCGCCTATTTTCACGCCCGGTAGGATGCAAACATTATTGGCCAGCCATACATTATTGCCGATGATGACCTCGCCTTTTGACAGTAATGGGCGGCTGGAGGGTGCGCATTGTAGCGCCTCAATTGTGTCTGTGGCGCCATGAGCATTGTCGGTAATGATAACATTGGTGCCCGTCAGTAGGTTGTCGCCAATCGTTATGCCGCGTGTGGCAGTTAGGTGGGCGTATGCCCCTATGTGGCATCCGTTGCCGATTTTTATCTCTGCCTTTCTGTTGTCTTGTGGAAAGACCGTAAGGACGGTGTGTTTGTCAATCTCACAGTCATCACCAATGGAAACTAAGTCTAAACGGTTGGTGCGCTCCAGTGGGTAGCCGAGAATGGAACACTTGCCCCAACGCTTGAAACGGCGGGCATAATAGCCCGTATAGATGTGTACGCCGAATGCGTTGACAAGTTTGAACAAAACGGGTGGAAAGACGAGGCTGAATCCCCGTCCTATTCCTTCTGCTATTGGTTTAATGACTCCTTTCACGTTCGATTCTCTCGTAAAACTGGATAATGCTGTTAATGTACCGTTGCTGCGTATAGTATTCTGAGACCGTTCTCAACGCCCTCTCACGTACGGCTTGCAGTTCTTGGCTGCTTGCAGAGCAGAGTTTCTCAAGGCATAACACCAATTCGTCCGCGTTGTGGAAGCGGAAACCGATTTCCTCTCCCGTCAGCAGAAAGCCGTTGTCGTACTGTTCTTTTGTCCCTGCGGTGTCGCGGCCGATAGTGATGCAGTTACAGAGCATTGCCTCGGGGAGGCATCTGCCAAAGCCTTCGAAGCGGGAGGGCACGATGGTGGAGATGGCGTGGCGCATCAGATGATGAATGTCCTTGCGCGGGCCGAGGAAGGTTACTTTATCTTTAACGCCCTTATCTTCTAAATATTGTGTGACTTTATGATAATAGATTGCATCAGTCACCTCTCCTGCGATAGCCAATGAACAACATGCAGACCGATTTCTTTCTGTAAATCGAGTGTAGGCGATGGCCAAATCCATGAGACCTTTCGTCTCTTCGATGCGGCCCGCGTAGAGCAGATAGGGAGTTGGGGGAAGTTGTTTGACATCTTGCTCCTTCTCCATGACGATTCCGTTATAGACGACAACAGACTTCGGATTACCCTCTAGGTGGTGGTGTCGCTGGATGGCTTTCGTGATGCAAATGGTGTAGTTCGCAGCCAGTTGCTTGTGGAATGTTTTGGAGGTGGGGAAGTAATGTAGGCCGAAATCTACATCGGCGTACTCGCGTATATGGTAGATATGGGGTATTCCCAACCGTTTAGCTACTCTTTCGCCTACGTCCACGACACTCACGTTGCTATGTATCATCGCTATCTTCTTCGATTTGACCAGATTATAGACGGTGTTGACAGCTTTATGTATGAGGATTCTCCGTGCGACGAGACGTGGAAGGAATAGAATTGCTTCCTTGGCATTGCGCAAGTCGGGGTAGGTATTGGTGCGGAAGGGAATGGTTATTACCTCTACACCCATCTGCCGGAGCGTAATTGCTACGCCCTCTTTGTCGGGAGCGACTACTATTGGTGTGTGGCCCTGCTCCTGCACTCCTTTGATAAGTGTCAGGAAAGACTTTGATGCCCCGCCTAAGGGGTAGGTGGAGTGGAGGATATAGAGGATGTTCATTGCTGTTTTTCCTTTTCTTTCTTCTTTTTCCCTGCGTCATCAGGGAGGGGTGGTGCCTCATGGGCAAGGTCGTAATATGTAAGATAGTTGCTGTACCATAGCGGATAGCCGCGTACGATGAAGCCCAAGAGTGCAAGGATAAACGCACTCGCCGTTGCTCTGCGGTCTCTGATTTTGCCAAGTGAGGCGATATAGAATATGAGCATCAACACTGTACCGACGATTCCGTTTTCATAAATGAAGACCTTGTAGCCGGAGTTACCAAACTCGGGGTTTTCGCGCTTTTTGCCAAAGATGACGGCAGATGATTCACAGAGTTTCTCGAAGTCGGTGTCGAAGTCCTCCGTCACGCGATTGTTGCCTGCCATCTCGCCGTCCTCTACCTCCAGGCGGATCAGGATGAGGTCGTGGAGTAGATTCTCTCCATTATTATAAAAGAAAGAACCCACGACGATGGTGCTGATAAAAGCAACCATCATGATCAGTTTGCCGATAAACTGTTTGCGCTGAACCCATAACTTCAGGAAGATGACTACCACGTAGATGACGTAGGCTGCAAGGGAGAACGTGAGCAGCAGGGCTACGAGGAGGACTATATTATACCATTTTTTCCACTTACCAAATTGCGTGGAGAGCAACAAGGTTGCAGCTGTTCCAAGGTGGCCTGGTTCAAGGAACACCGAACTAAAGCGAGGGAAAAACGCCCACAGTGTACGATCGTCAATCATAAAGAGGAAATAGTTCGTATATGAATAGAGATCGTCTCCATAGACAGCGTCGACACCTACAAAGGGGAAACCAACGAGGTATAGGAAGAATGCGGGGATCGAAACCAGAAGAAGACCGCCCATAACCTTGCACAGGAAGGTCATAAAAGCTTCCATTTTCTCCGTTTTGAGGCGGAAGATCGAGTAGAAGATGGCCGTGTGGAAGACGTTCACGATGTAGCCGTTGATATTGGTCTCGTTGATGACGAGCATATAGGTGGAAATGGCTACATAGCCCATGACGGGAGCCAGAAAATGGTCGTTGGTGAACCAGTTGTCCTTTGTGGTTTTCGATATCAGCATTGCCGTACCGATGAGCAAGCCCGAGGGCAAGGGGTACAGTGTGCCCAAAGGCCACAAGAACCAAGGGTGCAGGGAGCCAAAGAAAGCCAGAAGTATGCCTGCGTAGAAGCATATCTGGACTAACTTCTCTTTCTTGATGGTTTGAATGTCAAGTTTCTTAAGTCTCATACTGCGCACTTACCAATGATTCGTTTGAGGATTTGCTCTTTGAAATATCCGCGCTCGTTGCGATCCAGGACCGTGAACCAGCTTACCAAGAAGGAGACGGAAACGGAGAGTACTCCCGTCAGCAGGAAGCGGTACTTGAAATGGAATAGCAATTGGCAGCCGCCGCTCGTGGCACAGGCCAAAAGGGCCAGGGGCAGTAGTGGGACTATCACATGGAGGAAGAAATCCTTCATGCTCATCTGGGTTTTCCAATGTATGTATGGAATACGCGCCAAGGCCACCAGCAGTTCGATAGCGACGAACACGCCCATCGCCTCAGCTATTGTACCTCCGTTTTGGAAAAGGATGTAGCTGATGGGAAGGTAGACCAGTTTCGGCGTGTACATCAGTAGCGTATAGGTTCTTATCTTGCCGATGGCCTGGTTGATGGTGTTGAGGCCCGCTGTCAGTTGGTCGCAGATGAAACTCAGCAGGATGGCGTTGCAGAACAAGGCGCAGTAATCTGGCACCTTTGTGAGCCACACATTGAGAATGGAAGGCATCTCAAACATCAGCGGTACGAGGATGATGATGAGCAACATGGTGGAGTATTTGCTCTCTTTCTCCGCCAGGGCAAATACCTTCTTGCGATCCTTGTTGCCTTCCGCTTTCATGATCTGAGGATTCATCGCGTTGAGGATCGAGGTGGACAAGAAAGAGATGGCTCCAAATACCTGGTTGGCGATGCCATAGGCTGCGTTGACCGTTGTACTGAAACAGATGTTGAGAATGATGGCCATGCCTTGGTTGCGAGCCGCTACAGCTCCCATGCCGTAGGTGGTCCAGCCTGCGAAGCCCAGCAGTTGACCGATGTATATCCGGCTAATATCCCGTTTGCGAATCAGGAGCGAACACTCCGGAAACTGCCAGTTGGCATAGAGAGCGAATGCCAGCAGGTTGAGGAGTTGGATGCCCGCGAGGATGAAGACGTAGAGCAGCAGCTTGTCGGCCTGGATGTAAAGCAGTAGGTAGGCTAAGGCCAACTTTAGGATCGCATCGACCATCTCGACCAGAGAGATGAAGACGATATTCTCTTTGGCTATGAAGAGTGCTTTGAAAGGAGCGGTGACGACGGTGACAAGGAGTATCGCCACCGTGATGTCATAGACAGACTTCGCCGCATCGAGGCGGTCGGGGTTGATCTTGAGAAAATCGTTCATCAACAGTCCTTTGATGGCAAGGAGGGCCAAGCCAATGAGAAGACCGAGGATGATGTGGAGGAACAAGCTGTTGGTGAAGAAGCGCTTCACCTGGCTGGTGCGGTGGCGACCATAATAGTAGGAGACATAGCGCTGGGTCGTGATGACCAAGGCGTTGGTGATGAAGCCAAGCATGGCGATGACGCCTCCGACGACGGAGAAGATGCCGTAGTCGGAGACACCGATAGCCTCCAGTACAATACGCATGGAAAATAGTGACAAGATCGTTGTCACTATTGCCTTGATATATTGTACGGATGTGTTGAGGATGATTCGCTTGTTGGCTTCCATTGATGCGCTTACGGTCTTCGTCCTTTATCGCTTGCTTTTGAAGAGCAGGTCCTTGACGCTGAAGAATGCAATAATGAAGAAGGTCAGGAACACACAGAAGGCAACGAATATCATGCGCTTCGGGCTCGTGGCCTTGATAGGCACGTCGGCACCCTTGACCATGGTGAAGACGGGCGTGTACTGGCGCAGTTTCGCACGTGCTGCTTCCAGCTGCGTGTTCATTGCGGTATAGGTGTTGTATTGCATCTGCATCGTGTTCTCCAGATCCTCGATTTTCGACTTCTCGCTCTCCAGGATCACATCGAGATTCTCGTCTGCCGTCTTGGCATAGAGGCGGCGCGTCTTCTCATATTCCGCGCGGGCGTCGTTGGCGAGTTTCTCGTAGTACTCCACGTCGCGGCGTGCCTTGTTGGTACGATACTTGATGATGAAGTTCTGCAGGCGCTCGCGCACGGAGTCGGCAAGCGTCTGGCAGACCAGCGGGTCCTGTGCCGTGGCGGTGATAGAGATGACGCCCGTTTTCTTGTCCACGCTGATGCCTATGTCGTCGCGCATCTTGTTGACGATGCCGTCGTCTTTTTTGGAGAGGAAGTAGGGGTTGAACTGATTCTTGGAGGTGTTGCCTTTGAATTCGTTGTTGGACTTGGGAAACATCTTCTCGATCTTCTTCATGATCGTGTCGCCCTGCTGCGAGAGCCAGGATTGGTCCTGATGGTAGCGCATGTAGGCGTAGTAGGTCGTATCGACCGATTTGTCCGCCGTTACGACGCGGATGTTGAAGAGGCTTGCCACGAAACCGTTGTCCTCCATCAAGTCTGGGTAGAGGGTAGGAGAGATGGCGTCCGTACTCTGGACGGCTGACATGTCGAAGCCAAAGGAGGCAGCGATGGAACTGAGAGCACCACCCGAGCTGACAGGGTTCTCTATCTCTGGCGCCATGGTCGTGCTGGTTGTGTAGGTGCGGGGCACGTCCACGATGATGATGGCAGAGACTACCGCCGCTACGGGCAGCAGGGCCACAAACCACCATTTCTTCTTCCACAGGCGGCGGCCTATCTCCCTCAGGTCGATGGTGTCGTCCTCGTCGGTCGTTGTGGAGTCCTTGGTCATGGTGGGGGCGGAAGGAGTGGATGGGCTTTCAGCATGTGTGTCCACTTGCTCCTCCGTAGAGGTCTCCAAGGTGGATTCCTCTATCGTGTCTTTGGATTCGCTTTCAGAAGAGGCGGTTGCCTTCTTCTGCTCCCGCTTCTTCTGAAACTCTTCCCATTTACGCTTGATATCGAATCTGTTCATGATTTTTCAAAGTGTCCTTGTTGATGGATCTGACGTGTGCGGCTCGCTCCTTGCTATCGTTTACTTCAAGAGGTTGGCGATGGTGGCGATCACGGCGGCGATGGATGCCGCGCTTGAGCCAATGCTCAGCGTCTCAGCCAGCGACATCTTGCTCTGGGCCTTGGTCGGAACGAAGATCTCACATCCTGGCTCCACCTTGGCGTCATGGCCCACGCGGGCCACACTACCATTCATATAAAGGATATAGGTCTGGCGCTTTTTCGCGTCGCTCGCAAAGCCACCTGCCTGATCGATGTAGTAGGAGACCTTCTTGCCAGCTACGTAGCCCACGGTGTTGGAGTGGAGCACGGCACCGTTGATTTTCACCGTACCGTTGTACTCGGGGATGACCAGGCGGTCGCCGTCGCGGAGGATGATGTCAGCGTTGCCACCAGGATTGCGCATGGCTTCGTCCAGACGGATACCCACGGGGTAGTAGTCGGGGATGGTGTAGCGTTGCATCTCCACGTCGTTGGCTTGCTTCATCACGGTAGTGGCACCAGCTGCGTTGGAACTTCTGGTGGCTATCTCCAGGAGATTCTTCTGCTGCTGCTCACGCGCCATGCGTTGAATCTCCTGCATACGGATGCGCTCCGTCTCGTTGGTCTTTCTCTCCAGGTGTGCACCCGCGACGTAGGCCATATTGGTCGGGCCACCACAACGGCGCATGATGTCGGAGAGGCGGGCGTTGCGGGTCTTGAGCGTATAGGTTCCGGCAAACAGTACCTGACCGCTCACCTCCACGTTCTGCTGCTCGTTGTAGCCAGGGCTGCGGTGTACGAACACCTGGTCGAATGGTTGGAGCACGAAGCCCGGTTCGCCGTCGATGACAAAGCCATCCTTCAGGGCGAAGGTGTAGGTCTGGGCGAGGATGGAGTCCGTCTCCAGGGCGCGGGGATTGATGATTCTGCGGCTCACGTCCACACGTACGGTCGAGGCCTTCATTGTCAGTCCGCCCGCCTGAAGGATGAAGTCCTCCAGCGTCTCGTTGTCTGCATATTGATATATACCGGGATATTGCACCTCTCCGTCTATGGTCAGCGTCCGTTCCTCTTGCATGTCCGTACGTGTTGGTATGAAGAGAATGTCGCCATTCTGCAGCGGGATGTCGGCTGCACGACCTGTCAGAATGCCCTCCACATCGACAGAGACGACTTCCAGGGTGCGGTCGGCCTTGAGACGGTGCATGACGGCTCGGGCGGTAAATGCCTCCTCGGTCACGCCTTCGGCAGCTTGTAGCAACGACTTAACGGTATTGATGTCGCCGCCCACCTCATACTGACCTGGGCGGAACACGGCGCCGCGCACCTCCACCATATTGTCGTAGCGGGCGATGACGGAATCGACATCCACGGAGTCGGCATCCGACATGCCGAAGCTGGAGGTGTCAAACTCGTTGACGTTGTAGATGGACCATTCGCGTCCCGTCTTGCGGAAGACGCGTACGGACTTCGTATAGGCGTCGCCAGAGAAACCGCCTGCGTAGCGGATGAGGGAGGCGAGGCTCTCGTTGCGTTTCATCTCGTAGTACATCGGACGCTTCACCTTGCCCGTGATGTTGACAAGGCAGTCGTAGGCTCCGACCACGATCACATCGTTGTCGGCCAGGTGGACGTTGCCACGCTGCTGGCCGTTGAGGATGTAGTCATAGACATCGATGACGGAGATAAGCTTGTTGTTGCGATAGACCTTGATATTGCGGAGCGTACCCAGGTCGCTGATGCCACCAGCCAGGTAGAGGGCGTTGAATACGGTGGCAAAGGAAGAGACAGTATAGGTGCCCGGCGTGTTGACCTCACCCATCACATTAACTAAGATGGTGTGGGTCTGGCCTACTGAGAGGCGGATGCTCGAACTGCTGTAGCGGCGGCCCAACTGCTGCTTGACGCGGGCGTTGGCCTGGGCCACGGTCAGGCCGCTCACCTGAACGGGGCCGAAGCCCTCGATGGTGAGGACACCGTCCGGGGCCACGGTGGCCTGGATGGACTTCTGTGAGGCGCCATAGATGTCGATGAAGACGTTGTCGCCAGGGCCGAGGCGGTAGTTCTTGGGCAGGGCCATGTTGACATTGGGCTCGAAGGAGAGGTTCTCGTTGCTGAAGATGTCGCGGCCGAATACCTGCTTCTTCTTGCGTTTCAGGGCCTCGACCAGTTCCTCGTACATCTGGGCCGTGTCGCCCGGCAGGATGCCGTTGAGTTCCTGTTGCATCAGGATAAACTCGGGATCGGTCTCGTCATATTTCTTGTTGGCGGTTTTCTGGTCGCGTAGGTCCTTCAGTCGCTGGGTGGAATACTGGTTCGACTCCATCTGCGCCTGGTTGTAGTCCTGCATCGTCTGCTCGGCCACCTGCTGGCGCGAGAGTTTGTCCTTGCCCGGCGTGACCTGGCCGTTGTTCGTACGGCTGCGGTCGTCGCCTTGCTCCACGCCGTCTGCAGCACCCATGCTGGTGTTCTTCTTCATGCGCTGATACTGGTCGCGGACGCGCCGTATCTGTGATATTTGCACACCGTTTTGCATGAGTTTGGTGACAATCTGTGCCTGGGAAGTGCCTTTCTGATATTCCTTGGCAATATATTCCATCACTTGCGAGTCGGACATACTCGACTGCGCATAAACTCCTGCCGCACAGAATGTCAGCATCAGGAGAAGCAAAACTTTCTTAAGATTACCGCGAACAAAATCCGTTGTCATCACGTAGTTGTTATTTTTTCTTTATAGATAATAACTCTTATTTTTCTAATTTGTTGCAAAGATAGCTACTTTTTTTCTTTCTGAGAAACTTTTCCCGCAGTTTTGGCCTTGTCCGCCGTTGTCCTCAGTTTTCCTTCAGTTTTTCCCCTGTTTACCTTCGGGATGCCTTCGGGAACCGTTCGGGATGCGGCAGAGAGGGGCTGGGCTGTCGGTAGCTTAGTACCACTGGATGGCGTTGCTTACGCCCGAGCGTTTGTCATACTTGAGTGCGTCGGTCAGCGTGGCCGCGTTGCAACGGAACGTGAAGTTGTATGACGTGTAGGGCGAGAGGACGACCGAGGCGCTCATGTTGAAGCAATGGAGGTCGCGCGAGAGGCTTGCCGTGGTCATGCTCATCTTGTGATTGTCGAAGTCGTAGCCCGACGAGAAGTTGATGTTCCACCCGTCGGAGATGCGGATGTTTCCGCTGAGGTTGAGCGTCTGCGAGAACTTGTAGGGGTAGCGCATCCGGTTGTAGTTGAACTTGCCTTCTGTGTTCTCGCGCATGGTGATGCCATAGCCGATGGTGAGCGACCAAGGCATGTTGAAGCGCATGTAGCCGTCGGCGTCGGTTTCGGCCACGCCGCTTCCGCGCTTCTTTGCGCCGTGCTTGCCGCGCTCCATGTCGTCATCGACGTTCGACTCGATGTCGGTGTCCAGTCCCTCGTCGTCTTTGTCTTCCTCCTTACTGTCTTTGCTGCTGCCGCCTCCGAACCACTTCTTGAGTTTCTCGGGATTGATCGTGAACGAGAAGTTCTGGCTCATGCCTTGGAAGCGGGGCAGACGGCCGTAGCCCCACTCGGTATGGTTGCCGACGTAGGGTTTGCCGTGTTCGTCCAGCTCGTAGGCGTAGGTGGCAAACTGGGCGTTGACAGAGAAGGTGTAGTTCTTCCACCACTTCAGGCGCAGCCTCATGCCCAGATCGCTCCAGCGATGGTAGTCGGTGGCCGCATTGTAGCTCATGTTGAAGCCCAGTTCGTCGATGATGCTGATCTTGCGGTAGCCTGTGGAGTCTTTGTCGCTCTTGACCTTCATCTCGATGTTGTTGCTCACGTCCCAGGCGATCATCTCTGTCTTGTTGCGTCCAGGGACGCTGTAGAGTTCGTTCTGGTAAGGGGAGTACTCCACGAGATGCACCTCGCCGTTGGCGTCGGTGTATTGGTAACTATCGTAGTAGCCGTAGCGGCGCGCGCCAAAGTTAGGCGCATAGGAGAGCGTCACCTGCGGCGTGATGACATGGCGGATGGCCTGGATCTTGTCGCCGAAGATCTTCTTGCTCGGAGTCCAGAATCCATATATCTTCGAACTGGCTGCCAGCGACAGGCTCCAGTTATAGACGTTGTAGAAGCCGTGGATGGTATCGGTGCGCTCCTTAGAGGCCGCGTCGTCCCAGGACCGGTTGATCTTCTTGGTGTACATGCGGTCGGTGAAGCTCAGCGAGGGTGTGATGTTGATGACGTCGAAGAGCGTGAAGTTGGCCTGCACGGGGATGGTGTGCTGCAGTCCGTTGCGCCAGTCGTCGATGAGGTTGGAGTGGAGTAGCTGGTCCTCCTTCGTGGTGATGCTGTTGCTCATCTGGCCCGTGTAGCTGACGGAGATCTTCTCGTACCAGCGTTCCTTGCCAGCTCTGTTCTTGCGGCGGAAGGGGTAGAATCGGGCGATGCTCACATTGAGGTCTGGCAGGGTGAGCGAGATGACGCTGTCGCGCATGTTCTGCGAGAGGTTGGCCGTGGTGCTGAGCGACATGCCGATGGAGGAGAAGCCCGTGCTGTAGCTGACGGAAGAGGTGCGGGTCGACTGGGTCAGCGTCTGCGGGTTGTACATCGAGTTGAGGTTGTTGCGCTCATAACTCGATGTGGCGAAGTTGACGCTCGCCGAGAGTTGGCTGAAGGGACTGGCCTTCGGGTCCTGGCGATGGTTCCATTGGATCTTGAAGCTCTCCTGCTTGGTGTAGTCGGGCATTCCCTTGTCGCCTGTCTTCGTGTTCTGATAACTGAAGTAGAACGATCCGTTGTGACGGTATCTCCTGCGGTAGTTACTGGCCGCGCTCAGGCCCCAGCTGCCCTCCGTGTAGATCTCGCCGAGCAACTTCAGGTCCCACTTGTCGCTGATGGCGAAATAGTAGCCGCCGTCGCGCAGGTAGAAGCCGCGTGTGCTCTCATCGCCGTAGGTGGGCATGATGAGGCCGCTCGAATAGCTCTTGGTGAAGGGGAAGAAGCCGTAAGGCACTGCAAGGGGCAGCGGCACGTCGGCCACCACAAGGTAGGCGGGGCCGAACACCACGTCCTTGCCGGGGCGCAGCTTTGCACGCGAGATGGCAATGTAGAAGTCGGGGTGCGGGTCGTCGCAGGTGGTGTAGCGGCCGTGTTGCAGATATACCTCGCCGTTGTCGTTGCGTTTTGACAGCTGGCTGCGCAGGAAGCCCTCCTCTTGCTTGGTGTAGACGTTGCTGATGAGACCTTTTTTCGTCTTGAAGTTGAACGCCATGGTGTCGCTCTCGTAAGAGTCGTTGCCCATCTTGAACACGGGTGTGCCTACGAGCGTCTTGCCCGTGTGGTCGGCGGTGTCGCGCACACCTGTGGCGTGGACCAGACTGCTGTCCATGCTCATGGCCACCTTCTCGCTCTCAAGATCCATGTTCTCATACTTGACCTTGGAGTTGCCGTAGAGGTGGGCGAGACGTGAGCCGGCAACATATACCAACGAGTCGTCAGCCGAATATTCCACCGGGGCGTTTATGCCGTTGCTCTTTGTGCGGTTTATGGAGTCGAGACGCACAGAGTCGTCTATCTGCTTGTTATACAGATAGATGGCTTTTTGCAGCGAGTCCATGGCGGTGGTGTCGACAACAGCCGTGCCGCGGGCTGTGCTGTCGCTGGGTATGGAGTCGGTGCTATTGTTGTTGGTGGAATCGTTGTTTTCTATAGGATGTTTTGAGTCGGTACCCTTTTTCTTGCTTTTGAAAAAGGGCACATTGGTGCTAGCCATCACATAGATGACGGCTAACAGAAGAAGCGATATTAAAGTCTTTGACCTCATTATCTTGCAAAATTACTCAAAATATTAGAGATAGGCGGCATTCTTTCGCATATTTAACTAAACTTTCGTGTTAAACCGCTGCTAAACTGCTAAACCGCTGCTTACTCGAACATGCGCTCCCACAGAAGGAAGCGTTGCAGGCCCTCGTCGCCGAAGCGTGAGATGGTCTTCTCTGCTTGTGGAAGGGTCTTGCAGCGGTCGAGGTGGCTCTTCGAGTAGAACTTGTCGGCGTAGCAGATAATTTTTTCTTCTATGGTCTCGGGCAGGAAGTCGCGGTGGGGCAGGGGCAGGTCCTGCTGCTCTATCTCACGGGCTGACAGTCCGGCGCCTGTGTGGCGCTCGCACACGCGGGCGTGGCGGTCGTAGCCCTCTTCGCGCATCATGGCAGCACCTATCATGCCGTGGCGCAGGTATGGCTCGGTGCCGTGGCAGCAGATGCCGGGAGCGTCGCAGCGCACGATGCCTATGTCGTGGAGCATGGCGGCCTCTTCAACAAATTGTCGGTTGGCGCCCAACTCGGGATGTGCGTCGACGATCTGCAGGGCGCGGCGTGTCACGTCGCGGCTGTGGCGCATGAAGATGTTGTAGAGGTCGGTGCCGGGCGTGTAATATTTCTCTATTATCTTGTTGTAATCCATCGTCTTTTTTTGTAACTACAGAACTCTTGTAATGGTTGATTTGACATCGCGCTTCGCGCTCGTTGTTTTTTGAACATTAATATTTCGCGCTTCGCGCT
>ENA-ORRQ01000439-ORRQ01000439.1-human-gut-metagenome-genome-assembly--contig:-NODE-439-length-41466-cov-6.863997_pt1 | contig 41466 bp, 41 predicted proteins | sample MGYA00242177_ERZ509138 | MGnify/ENA primary metagenome ERZ509138 (study PRJEB26280, sample SAMEA2338628) | human gut metagenome | biome: human gut; feature: human-associated habitat; material: faeces... | reverse complement strand
ATGACGCCTGACCACGCCGATAAAATGGAAATAACGGTAGTTTTTCAGTGCCCTCTTTAGGGAGTGAATGAGCAGCACCTTCGAGTGGTTGTCCGCCAGATGCGTTGAAGATATCACCTGTTCGATGAACGTCCACAGTGATAATGTCTTGTTTGTCGCCTTGAAGTCCAGCACGAGGTGAATGGCAGAAGCCGAGCCGTTGCGTGTTATGAAGTAAAGACGGCGCAAGAACTCCTCCGAAATGGAGAACGAAGTCTGCCACACCTCCGCTGTCCCCACCTGTTGCAGCACCCATTCGAGGATGTCCGCAATCTGCACCTCGTTAGAGAGTGCCGACTGTAGAGGAGCGTCAGAGAGCGGTCGGAAGATATTTTCAATAGAAGCCGTCCGTTTCATTTTTCTTCATTAGGCAATATCTTCAGTTCGATGAGGTCATCCGTTAGCTTTTGCGTAGGAGAAGCCACTTCGTTGTACAGCGCTATAATCTTCTCCTTCAGCTTGTCAGAAGGAGCTTTCTTGTATCTACCTTTGGCGAGGTTGATTTGTCGGTAGATGTTCTTCTCGTCCATGCGAGAGTCCGAGCGAAGCGGAGCCTCCGAAGGCTGTCCGCTATGGTAGGAGTCATACACCTGCCAGTTGCGGTGATACTGCTTATCCAAAGCAATCAACTCTTTGAGGAACGGGAACCTCTCGCTGTCCGGGCACGTAGCGTTCTCCGTGTTCAGCAAGCGAAGCCTTAGGTGCAGCTCCCTCATCTTTTGCAGGATGGAAGCGTTCTCGACATACAGAGCCTGGATTTCAGGAGGAAGCTCATCGTGGTCCGCCCTTTTGCCAGCCTTGAAAGAATCCGTTTCCTTGATGGAAGCCGTTTCTTTAGAACCAGACAAATTATCCGTTTCTTTTGAAACGGTTTCATCTTTCCCTTCATCCGTAACAACAGCGTCGAGGTTGCGTATCTGCGCAATCTTCTCCACCTTTTTCTGCATGATGACCACCTGCTGGTGCGTTGTTTCCGACAGTCGGAATTTCATGTACCTCTCAATCATCTCCACGATGAAAGCCCCGTGATGCTTGGCGTTTCGTGAGATGTTACGGTACATGATTTGGTTGTCAGACAGTTGGAGCAAGAAGATAGCCCCCTTGTCATAATCCCTTTCGTTTTCAGGAGTCAAGAGCCAGTCCTGCACCTGTTTGGTAAATTTCTCATCCATAGAATTATTTTTTGTATAAACGTTTAATCTCCCCTGCGTCCCTTGCCTTAGCGTTCAGTTCCGTGAGAGCCCTCCAGCAGTCCATCTCCAGCACCAGATGCTCCTTTGTGATGTCCCCACCTGTGAGTGCACGAATCTGATTGTCCATTATCTCCTGCAGCTGCTTCCCGATGAGAGAAGGAGCTTCCTGCGATGAGTCAGTCTGTTTGAAGAAGTGCGTGAACGTATTGGCGAAGAACTGTTTTACCGAAGCGAACCAGTAGAAAATGGAAATCTCCTCCGGCGAAGACAATGTTATACCCTCCGCATTGTACAGAATCTCCGCCATTTGTCTGAGCAAGTCCGTGCGCTTCGTGTGGATGTAGCCCTGATAGAGGTTGTCGAGGATGAGATAATCCCCGAATGCTACCCCTTGCAGCGTGGCATCCACCGCCTTGTTGTTGCGTATGAACTCCACAGGATATTGTGGAATACCGTCGAGCCACGACAGAGCCGTTATCGCTTCCGCTATCTGCAATGCAGAGATGGTGAATTTCTCCTTTCCGTGTTCCACGATGAATGCTGCCCCTATCTTGTGCAGCACCTTCAGATGACCCATCTTCAGGAGGAAGTGCGTCTTCAACTGCGTGGAAGATAAATCCCTTGAAAGCAGCGAGAAAACAAAGAACAGTTGGCTGTTATCCATTGACTGCCATGTGTCGGGAATGGTGATATTGAGAATTTTCATAATCGAAGAATTAGAACCAGTACCCCTTATTACTTTTTTTGTTTTCGTAAATGGCAGGGCGGTACAGCTCCGCCACAGGTGAGGAGTGCCATTCCGGGAACTCCTCAGGGTGTTGCCGTATTGTGTTCACCAGATGAATAAGGGTGGAGGGTGGGGAGCCATGATGTGCTGTTGCCGAAAGAGCAGCTTTCAGCATCTGCACCTCAATGGCACGTAAGGAGCGGATGACGGCGTTCCTCAGATAAGAGGATTGGGAAGGTGTTATCAACTCCTTCCTCAAAGCCGTCATCAGCTCCTCCGACAAGAACTGCTCAGCGATGAGCGATTCAATATCTATGAGCTGTCCGCGCAACTCCCAGTAGGATTGCAGTCGGTGCTCATTGACACCCATGAAATCGAGCAAGTCGAGATTTGGGAACATCGTAGAAGCGAAGAACTCAAAATGCTTGGATGTAAGCCATTTGCTTGCTTTCGGCAAAGCTTTCAGGAGCAAGTTAGCAGCATTGTCACGCTCCTGTTCGAGCGAAGCGATGAGCCTTTCAATCCTCTCCTTCGATGCCGGCACGATGTTCGTGGTATTGACGATGCCGAAGCCGTTAGGCGTGAGGACGAGGTCGAGCGAAGGTACAGCGTTCATGAATGCGTGTGCCACCACTACCTTGATGGTGTACGGTTTGATAATATTCAAGTCCGAATAGCCGGCAATCGTGTTGAAGGTAGATTCAGGCATGAACCTATCTTTCACCCATTCCTCCGCCAAGTCGAGGAAAGGCGACAACTTATCAAAGAGCGATTTCTCGCCTTTGACAGCAGCGAGGACGTTAGGAATATACCTGTCCAGAATATCAGATGAAGTTACGAGAACCATATCAAAAAGAATTTATGCAAAAATAAGAAGACGAAGATACAAATCGAAAGACACAGAAAATGTCCGAAGGCTTTCATCCCCGGACACTTGTAGGGAATACCCCTATGCCGTGACGGCAATAGGAGTATTCTTCACCTCATCAATCTTGAATGTCAGCATCGCTGCTGCCCTCTTCACATCGAGGAGCACTGTCTTGATGAACGACGCATCCTCCTTCAGGCTTTTCAGCCATGACTTCAAGTAAGCAGCGCTGTCATCCTTGATATGCTTGTCTAGACCGTAATACTGAGCCACCATCGCTGCTGTAAGCTCAGCCACCAACTCCTCACGTGCGTACTCCTCACTTCCGAAAGCCGCCGGCTTCAGGCGATTCAGATGCTCCTCCGCTCCTGTGGAGTGTGCCATTTCATGGAACAGATTGGAATAGAAAGACTCGCAGCTCTCGAACTGCCTTTTCTCAGGAATGACGATGCACTTCTTAGAGATGCTGAAATAGGCTTGATCCCCGTATGTAGGCTTGATGGGGCAAATCCAGAGATTATCCGCTATTATCCTGTCCATAGGCTCGAAGCAGAACATCGCATCTGAGCAAGCGGGCTTGTCCACCGTCAGACCAGCCGTGAACTTCTCAAACAAATCAGGGCGTGCCTCCTTCATGTTTGTCTGCTCGATGTTGAAGACATTGTACACTTGCAACTTCGGGAACACATTGTACTGCTTGCGCTGCTCCTCCGACAACAGCTTGTAATCCTCGTATTTAATCTTGCTGCCATCCTCCTTATGTATGCAGGTGAAAACGGTGAGGAAGACAGGGAAGCTCTTCTCCCCCTTGCGTACAGTGACCATCGGGAGCTTGTTGCCCTGCTTGTCCACTGACGGCTTCACACCCTCTTTAGTACGTGAGAAATTCAGGCTGCTCACCTTGTCGAAGGTACAGAAGACAGGAAATTTGTAGCCCTGCTGTTCGCAATGAAGAAGGAGCATGAGACTGTTCATGCCATTGTAATGACGGCCATTAAGATTCCGTGGCCACTGCATCGCATTCTCCGTGAACCAAGGCTTGTGCCAATCCTGCTGGATGGACTCAATCTTCTCGATCATCATCTCTGCGAACCTGTTCAGTGCTCTGTCCTGTGCGCTCTCTGTTGAAGCGGCATTACTATTCTTCGTGCCTTGCTTCCATGATTTTGAATTGTTCATAACTAACATCTGAATATGTTATTACCTGGATTCTGTTTGTTAATTTTTACGTGCTTCCCGAAAGTGAGCAAGGGAAGAGCAGCAGCAAATAATTTCAAGGAAAAATGGTGGAATACCCACTTTGTGACACAGGAGCAAAGTGCGGAAGGTTGCCGCCATTTTTGAGCAGAAATAGAGCAACGATATTTTCCTGCCAACGGCTTGCCTTAACTTTGCACAGGAAAAATAAAACAGGAGCCAGAAACAGTAATAACCAGATGTGATGAACCAAAATCAGCAAGGCACAATCGAAGAATATGCTACTTCATACGCACAGAGACCACTGAACGCATAGAGGAGGACGAGTAAAAGATGACCATCCGGCATGGCACTGCCTCACGGAGAAGAACGTGCCACAAGGAATCGGCAGTCATTACAGCATGAACAGATGCCCTTCTCGAACAGCGGGTACACCTGTCCTGTACCTTGGTGAGCGCATGAATACGTACCTAAGAGGTGTCGGCAGTGGAGAGCAGGAACGCAACAGGTATGCAAGGGAGAAGACCTTTCCCCTCACCGTACCGCATAAAAAGGACAGCAGCAAGAGAGGATTGTGACAAGCGTAGGAGGGTGCAGCAGCAGTTCAATGCCCGAAGCGTGTGCTATGTCCAACATCATAAAGAGCAGAATAAAAAGAAGGAGCAACGCACGTTTGAGAGATACGGGTGGTGGTGGACAGCCGTCAGATGAAATGTCAAGTAAAGAGCCAGACAGAAGATAACAAGGACTGGATGCCCCATGCCCATACGAGGAGAAGCCCAGCAACCAAAGGACTGCATCGCTGAGAATGGCAGAGAGCGGTGAGACTTACCCAACTACCCATGAAACGGCACACTGGAGCGAGAAGCATCCGCCCGAAGACAACAGGCAGTGAGGACTGCACACGAAAGGATGGTGAAAGGCTGAAGATGTGGAAGGTGTTACGGACAGGCATATCAAACTGAACAGCCAACAGCTGCTTCGTCATGGCAAAGCCTAAAGGAGCATAAGGCGTAAGAAGGTGCTCCGTGAAAAGTGCAGCAGCATTGCTGACAGATTGATGAGGGACAGATAATGACCCAACCGCAGAGGTTACGGAAAGTGTGAGGGGTGAAGACGAGGACATGAAATATTAAAAAACTATCTTTCTGACAAGTGTCCCACCTTGTTTGAAAGACTCCTCTTTGATAACAGAAAGTATCTCGTCAAAAGAAAGTTTATAAACACCATTCTCGTTATAAGAATAGAGACGAGGCAATCCGAGTTTCGCTTTAGGCCGATGAGCAGAATTGAAAAGCCAGAAAACAGGATAGCCATGAATTGCGCCTACTTCCCTGAGTAGGTCGCAATGGCAATCCCTTGCAATGCTTTCCAACTTTTCAACTGCTTCGGAGTATTCCATGTAATTATAAATAGAATTAGAAATACTATGAGATAGCATATTGAAACAAACAATAAATGCTATTGGATTGTAAAGTCGAAAACACCGCTTGCGCCACCAGTGCCGTATGCTGTGTAAATTAAGCAATACTCTCCTGGTTCTCCTGTAACGAAAACATCATAGACACCGCTTCTGATTTCCTTAAACTCCACTTGTGCGTTTTTATCGGCAGAAGCACCAGTCTTAGAACCTAAAATAGATATAGAAACGCCGGTAAGCATTCTCTTGTCTTTCTTTACATCAAATTTTGCAATTTCAAAGTTTTTGATGGAGTTAGAAGGTGTGAACATATAAAGATTTCCTGCATCCATGATTGGAGGATTGCCAAAATACAAACGCAAGTGAGCCTTTTTGTCAAAAATGGTTTCACTTGTAGCCCCCTTAAAAACAAACTTAGCTTTAGTTTTAGCAATACCAAAACTAACGGCTGTACCGAGACCACCACCGACTTTCACTCCCTGATGAGAAAGTTTGTTTATACGAGTGACTTTGTCATTATTGACAGCCCATACACCAACAGAATCAGAAGGGACTTCGTTCTGCGCTTCAGCCAATAGGCTAAAAGAAGCAAATAAAAAAAGAAAAATCCTTTTCATATATACAGTTTAAGAGTTATTATGTTCTAAAATAATAACGCTCAAAAACAAAGAATATTGTAAAAAAGCAGGATGATTAAAGAGACAAAAAGGTAAAGTGTGGACTACGCATCCACACTTACCAAAGCTATTGTCTCATTATCATCGGTGTGTATCAGCACATCGAAGATACCATCCAGCTCATCGCCATAGGCATAGAGATACATCTTGCCAGGGATGAGCGCGCCACGATAGGCGACAGCCCCTTGTCCGAAGAAGAAGGACAGATAATCCATGATGTCCTCTTCCGGCATTTGGACAGAGCCAATCATTTCGAGGTTCGTACTACTCTTCACGAGAGCTTTCAAGATACTTAACGCTTCCATAATCTTTGATTTTTAATGATGAAACAATTTAATTATTAAAAAGGAAGGGCCTATGCGGCACCTTCCTGTGTGAAAAGGGATTCATTCTTTGGCTTACGTCCACGACGCTTAGGAGCGGCATTCTCGGCAGGAGCGGACTCAGAAGAATCCTCAGGCTTTGCCTGTGTGACCATCTCAGTGATGCCACGCTTCACGAGAGCCTTAGTATTGGGAGCATCAATCTGATCACAGATGGCAACCCGCTTGCCAGCACGGATGAGCTTAGGGAGATAAGTGTCGAGTGCATGGAACGGGAAGCCCGCCATATCGATGTTCTCCGAACTTCTCCTTGTGAGAGTGATGCCGAGGATTTCAGCAGCGGCAACCGCATCTTCTCTGTACAGCTCATAGAAATCGCCACAACGGAAGAGGAGCAGCGCCTCAGGATGCTTCGCCTTCAACTCATCATATTGCTGGAGTAAAGGAGACTTGGCAGGTGCTGCCTCTTTAGGCTCAACGGATATTTCAGGAGATTGGGCTGGCTCATCGCCTTCACCCAACTCCTTTGCTGCCTGTGCAGCATCCTCGACGGCTTTCTGCTCGGCTTCTTTCGCACGATGATAAGCGAGAGAGAGGGCGGCAAGCTGGACTGTATCAATCTGCAGCTCCAGACGCTTTGAGAGCAGGAACATGTAACGCATAGCCTTCAGCGGCTCATGGAAATTCATCTTGCAATCAAGCTTTCCATCCATGCCTTCAACCTTCACCTCATAGCCTTGCTGGCCATTCTTGAACTCTTTTTTCACTGCTGTGATCTGAACATTTGTTTTCATTGTTTTGGAATTTAAATTGTGAAACATTTAATTGAATTTTACGCGCAATGACCACGAGGGCGTATCAAAAGGCATCAAGCCAAGAATTTATCCGCCTTTTTTACTAAAATCTGTGAGGAGCGGGCAGGAGAGATTTTCGGAAAAAAGGAGAGTAAATAGCAGCGCGGTATTGGCAGATGGCTGTCGCCCCGTAAATTCGCGACGGAAAAATCAATACATTAAATGTTTCGTTCAACAATTTAGATTCAATACAAAACAATGAGGATAACAACAAATGTGAGATATAGAGCACGGCAGTAGAAGAAAAAAGCAGTGGCAGCAAGAATGACCGGCAAGGATAGAGCGAGTGAAGCCCAGTGAACTACCGGGACGAAAAAAGGAGGACATCTGTCCCCCTGTCAGGATTAGCGCGAGTTGGATACCAACTGCGCATCCTTGTTTTTGTCCAGTGTAGTGAGCTGGATGAAAGGGCATTCCGGGAAAGCGTCCTTCCATCCATTGAATTTCATGATGATGTGATGCACGCTGAAGAGCAAGTCGTGGTATGGTTTCTGCAGCGCCTGGGCGATTGTATATAGTTCCCGCTTGTCGCTACCGCTGTTGTTCGATTGCGATTTGCCGGGCACAGAGCCGACGAGGTTAGAATGGACACGCATGGTGAAGCAGAACATGTTGACCGCCTCCTGAATATCCGTGGACCAGTCGCCGCCCTCCTTGTCCATATCTATTTTGTTGATGCGAACATCGTGCTGCTCCTCGCCAGTTGGCGACACATAGAATGTAGAGAAGAGCGCCTTGCCGGCATTCTCGGCACCAGTGAGGAAGTCGATGATGCGGTGCTTCTCCTCCACGACACGCTCCTGCATCCGTTTGGGGTCAGTGATGCGCTCCCGCTTGAAGATGTTGTCCCAATACTTGGCACTCACCTCGATATGGTACTTGATGGGCGCGGTATTCTTCAGTTTCGCTTCCTTAGCCATGCCGATGAGCGTCTTGATGTTATACCATTTCCCTTTGAACAAGGAAGCGTAGTAAGGTATCGGATAATATGTGGAGTCAGGTGTCGGTATGCGACACACCACAGCGAATTTCCTCTCCGAAGTACGAGCCTCGATGCGTGCATTCAAGTCCTGCCACGGACATTCCATGTTCAGAAGCGGGATGACCTCAATCTCAGAAGGGCATGTCGTCTTCTTGAAGTTGCCGTACAGCAGATGTTCAATCACCCCTTTGTCGTTCGCTTTGGAGAACCGGCAATAGCACACCTCCTTCCGGTGCAGCCCCACGATGTGAGACCCCTCACGGTCGAGGATGAGTACCGAAGCGCACCATCCGAAGTGTTTGAAGTCCTGGCAGACACCGAGGAAATACGAGGGCAGCGCGTTAGAAAGAAGGAAGTCGCTGACCAACCCCTTCACCTCTGCTGTACAATTCTCCGTATTGTATTGCAGACCATTGCCGTAGCATATTTCCGCATTGAACATCTGGCAAGTAGATAATGTCTCATCAGATTCAATGAGGTCAAGAATACGGTACGGCATTTGGTTGTCGCCACCCCACGGCATATACTGTAAGCCTTTGGTGAGCGTGATGGGAGCGATGTCGTTATCATCCCTGAACACCTTTGACGAGTCCACGGTGAAAGCCGCGGCAGCGTTGATGGCAGGGATGTCCTCGACGGATGACAGCACGATGTTTGAAGAAAAGGAAGAATTGTGTCGCTTCATAACTTGCATTTTAATGCAAAGTTAGGAGAGATGCGAGCAGGAGGAAAAGACAAGTAAAGCGGCATGTCCCAAATGTCATGCCGCTTTATTAGTTATTCAGATTTAGTTAGGTAAATACACTTGTCGTAGTCGCAAGAACGGATTGCGCTTAAACTTGACCATAGAGCATTATTATAAAAATATAGTGTACTATGGTATTCTTCTTCATATCCGAATCTGATTTTTACAGTTTCCGAAAATTCCAATTCAACAGGCCTCCCATCGCCCTTATCTCTCCAATATCCTCTATATGAAGAGCCATTGATACTTAATAAAACAGTGTTGTTGGCATTCAAAGAAAGAGATGTATAAGAATCACTAGAGTGATAATCACCTATCAATTTCGCATAAGATTCAAAAATACTTATTAACTCTCTTTCTGCCTCTTTCTTTTTCTGATAGTCAGAATAAAAATAAACTCCAACACATGAAGCTACGATTAGGACAATTATTGAAATATAGATTTTCTTGTGTTTGGCGAAAGAATCAAAAAATACCTGTATAGGAAGTGTTTCCTCAGATTTGTTTACCTGAGATTCCCTCTTTGCAGTGTCAAAACCACAATTGGGACAAAACCTTGCCCCCTCTGGAATTTCCGAGTTACACTTTTTACATATCATGTTTAATAAATTGAATGTAATAAGTATTTATTCTTCATTATCAGTTTTAATTTCTTCTGATTTATTATCCTCTTCAGAAGGTTCATCAGATGAATCATTCTCTTCTGTTTTACGTTGAACAGGTATTGTTGAACCAATACCGATAAGAGTGAAACCAGCAATTAACAGTACAGAACCAAAACCTAGCTTTGTTATTTTTGCCAATTCAACAACAGCTCTTGAAGTAGAAGCTGAAGCATTTTGAATACCTGTGTATGCATCACCCCCATAAACACTGTTTGATTCACCATAAGGAACTTTAGAAGAGAAACATACAATAGACATAATAATCGATACGACACCGATTATCATAAAAATAATAGAACGTACTTTATTTCCCATAACTGTATAGATTTAATAATACATTACAAAGTTAGAGAAAAATTTAATAAGTTGTTTGTAATGTTGTGATTTTTTAAGAAATAACGTAAACTCAGAGCGCGAATCACAGGAACACCTCACACCCGTTCACCTCAAAGATGAGTGCGAGGCGAATGGTGCGAATCTGGTGAGACGACAGACATTTGAACTGTTGCGTACCTTCATAGAAGTTGTACCGCAGCGGCACCGCGTCGTTGATGACAAGCACCGAGCCCGACCGCGTCCAGCACTTGATGGAGAGCGGTTCCGGCGCTTGGAACATCTTCCTTGCAGTAGATAAATGAATGGATTGCATTAGAAAGTTGAAAATTGGAAATTGAAAGTTGAACGATTAAAGGTGAGGGTGGGAGAGCAGTCGCAATAGGGATAGAAAGGGAGCGTTGCTGTCCGAGAAGAGTGAGGACGGGAGCGATAGCGTACCCCTGCATAGCCCGACCGAAGCCATGAGGGATTGCCCAAAGAAGTCACGTAAAAGCCTCCGTGAAGTTGCTGTTGAACACCTCCGGCGAGTCGCTGAACGTCCTCCAGTCCGTATTGTCCGCGAACCTCCATGAGAACTTAAACCGCACCTTCTCCGTTGCGTCGTCCGTTATCTCCGAGGTGACATCCGAAATCAGAATATCATAGTCCTGGTCTGGCGGAATCATGTAATAGATATGGTTGGAATCCAGGAAATCATTGAAGTGCCTTGCCTCCGTCAGCGTCATCGCCCTTGTCGTGACCTCATATTTCCTTGTCGTCTCCCTGTTGTAGAACGAAGTGATGCCGTTGCATACCGCCTCCTTTGCAGCGAACTCCGTCTTTAGCGTAGTACACCCGAAGACAGGCATCTGTTCCCAGCAGTTGAAAGCGTTGATGAAGTTGAAGGAGTAAGCCGGCTTTTGTGCGGTGATGAAGAACGAGAACGACCTTTTGGCTATGTATATCGTCCCCCCTGACAGCGTGAACCCCGGTGCCTGTTCCGATATGAACGTCTGCAGTGCAGGGATGCTGATGTTCTTGTAGGCGTACCCCGCATTTGCCGAGGCGTAAGAGAAAGGATAATTGAACGCCGCCGTGTTGCCCTCCTCATCCTTAGCCACCAAAGCGATATATCCGTCCAGCGGCTCATCACCAGACGAGCGGAAGAAATAGAGCGAGAACAGAGCCGTGCTGTTGAAGAAAGCAGCGTCGCGGTTAGTCAGGAAGTGCGTGTCGAGGAAATCACTGTCCATCTCGTAAGAAGTCCTAATCTTCGAGTACACCACCGACAAGGTAGGGTCGAGGTAGTCGAGACCCAGCCCCATGTCCGCCTCCACCGACAGCGTGCAATGCGACAGTCCGTAGGCAGCCATGTAATCCTCCACTATCCTCCTGAACCCATATACGTGTACCCTCTTGTCCGTGTCAGCGAACAGCGTGGCAGAGTAAATCACCTTTCCGTTGATAATCACCGACACATTCGCATACCCCTCCGTACACTGGTCGATGTACAGCGTTGATGGCAGTGAAGAAGACAGTGCCACGTTGCGGTAGAAGCTCAGACGTATCATCTTATCTTTTTTCCTACAAAAATACGCATGAGAGAAGCAGGAGAAAAAGACACGAGCGAGCTTCATAAGGAGGAAGAAGACAAGGCTATGCCGCCTTGTCCGCTTTCGGCTTGTTCTTACTCCCCGGCTTCCTGCCCCTACGGGCTTTCGGCTTCGGCAATTCCACCATCTCCGCTGCCACCTCCGCTGCTACCACCATGGCAGGCTTGGCGAGAATGTTATCCACGGAATGCTCCTCGATGAACTTCTCCTTGACAGCCTCCAACTTTTCAAGGCCTTCCTTTCTCTTCCGGGCAATCTCAAATGAAAGGCGCTGCAGACAATTCTCAGAGATCATGCATCCCGTGCGCCTCTTCAGCAGGAACATATATCTCATTGCCGAGTAAGCAGACTTGCAGAACTGTCGGCCATCCTCACGACCATTGATAGAAACGACCCAGATGTCAGTGTTGTGAAACTTCTGATTAGAAACGATGATAGTATTCATGACGATAAAAATTAAAGAGTTAGACATTATTGGAAAAGGGAGCCTTACCCTACGAGATAAAGCTCCATGTTATACACGTATATACCGCTTTCGTTCGCGATGCTCTCCACTTTTGCTGCTGCTTCCTCGAAAGACCTTGCTGCTATCTCGTACTCATATTGCTCACCATCGAAATCAGTGATTTCTGCCTGGTAAAGATCCTCAGAAAGAGAAGTGTAACGACCGAAACGCTTGTAACCATTGTTGCGACTGTCTGTGAAAACCGATGTTTGAAATGTAGCTGTCATAATTTTTGTTTTTAAATTGATTATTCATTTATGTTTGCGCCAAAGCGCTGTAATTTTTACGTGCATTTAGTAGCGAACCCAGAGAAGGCTGTAAATGCAAGGATAGACAGCTATTATTTACCTTTAAGGCTTGGGATATTGTTCACCCGAAGGGCTATGGCATTTTTCCCGGCTTGCCGCTGTGTTCAGGAAAAATGTGAAGAATGTGCTAAAAAATCGCTGGATAAGGGGAGTGGTGCCTTGCAGAAGCCGTGGGTGCTAACTTTGCAAAGGAAAATCAAACTGCGCTATATTAGGCATTGTCAAACATGAATGTTCAGAATAATCCATTGGTGCTGAAAGCAAAAAACACTATGACAACTACATCATCGGTACAGACAGCCAATAGGAAAAGGAAAGCGTTTGGTACACCTAATTATACTCCTGAGGACACAAGGCAAATCACCACAGATAACCAGTGAGCGTGAGAAGAGAGGCGGCATAAAGAAATGGCAGCAGCGTGGAAAGCAACAAGAATACAGGAAAGCCACCAATAAAAAACGTGTATGGAGCAACGAGAAAGGTATGACCGCTCCCGCAATCATGTCATACCAAAGAAAACGTCATGAATCCCATCGTGGATATGAAAGGCAGACACCGACAAAGGGACGTGAACAAGAAAAGAAGAGGATGACCGACAGGCAAGGACTATTATTCGGCATCATCATACAACGCCGCTGAAGAGAGCAGCGCATCGTGGATTTGCTTTTGGAAATGCAGCGGTTGCAGCACCTTCACCCGATTGCCCCTCGATAAGATAAAGCCTTGCAGTTCGAGGCATATACGTACATGAAGTTCAAAGTCCGTGTACCCCTTTTTAGAGACAAGCACAGTCTGCGAGTGGTGCAGCGGGCAGTCGCGGATATAATCAGCCTCCGTGCCGAAAGCCCTTATGACCACCCTCTCTACAGGCTGGGAAGCGTCATTGACAAGACCGAAAGCATCCTCGAAATAGCGGTGTATGTCAAACTCCTTAGGCATAGAGAACGATTCCTCCTCCTTCTGGAAATCCGTTATGCGGTCGAGCGAGTACGTCCTGAAATGCTCCTTCCTTTTTGGAAAGAACGCCAGCACATACCACCTGTGCATATACTGCACCATTCCGTATGGTTGGAACGTCCTCTTTTCCACGCTCCTTGTCCCGTATTTATGGTATGTGATGGTGATATAGCGGTGTGATTTCATGGCATCCACTATCTCCGTGAAGAAGTTGTTGCATGGTATTCGCTCCACCTTGAAGCGGTTGTTCATCGACAGGCACACCGACATGTTCTTCACCATGCGCAAGTTGTCGAGGAACCACAGTGCTATTGATTCCGTTTCCATCCATGCTTTGTTTATTATCCTGAATCTTTTCCTCCTCCCTTCCTGCGCCCCTTCAATGATAATTCCGAAGTTCTCAAATATCCTGTCCATAGAACGGTAGAACAGAGTTTTAGAAAGCTGACCTGTCTCCGACATATTGTAATCATCATCCCACAAGTCTTGTAACTCCCGCAGAGTCAAGCCCCTCTTGTTTCTCATCAATGTGTCAATAATCCACACCAGCCTTCTAAAATTCCTTTTGTCCATGCGTAGCTATATAAAAAGGGCGTGAGAGAACGCCAGCCCATGACACAGCACTACCACATGCTAAGGGAATGGACATAAGCTATCTACTCACGCCGTATATCAAAATTGATTATACAACATGAGCGTCTTGCTTATGCGTTCCCTTATCATTTTATAGTGTGGTAGTATGTGTCAGGAAAGCTCAACGCTGAACGACCGGGAGACTATGCCCCCAAATCTTAATGCAAAGTTAAAGAAAATTCCTCAAACTCAATAGATTTGATATTGAATTTGAGGAAATTTAATAAATCGAACACAAACAAAAATTTAGTGTTTATAATAACAACAAACAAAAAAAAAAGATATGACTTTCCCTTGGTTCTTCGATATCTTTTGCACATAAATTCTTTTGCTTGAAATCTTACAATTCTCAACAGATGTGACTCACAAAGTTTTGCAAAAGATGAAACATTGAAATATGTGCTACACAACAGGAACGTCCATAATATATAATCTTTCATCAAAATACAATAATAACATGATTTACGGATATATTAGAGTAAGTAGCGACAAGCAGACGGTTGAAAACCAACGCTTTGAGATTAATAAGTTCTGTGAGAAACAGAATATAGTTATTAATGACTGGATAGAAGAAACTATCAGTGGAACGAAGAATTATACCAAACGGCAACTGGGTAATCTTCTAAAGAAAGTCCACAAAGATGACATTATTATCTGTAGTGAGTTGTCTCGTTTGGGCAGAAATCTCTTTATGATTATGGAGATACTGAATATCTGCATGACTAAAGAGTGTCGTGTGTGGACCATCAAGGACAACTACCGCTTGGGCGATGACATCCAGAGCAAAGTCCTTGCCTTCGCTTTCGGGTTGTCTGCTGAGATAGAGCGCAATCTTATCAGTCAAAGAACAAAAGAGGCACTGGCAAGGAAAAAAGCTGAGGGTGTTATTCTTGGTCGCCCTAAAGGGAGAAAGAGCAGTAGATATAAGCTATCAGGGAAAGAAATTCTCATTACTGAACTTCTGAGAAACGGTACTTCTCATCGCAAAATAGCGAAGATCTGTAAAGTTGACAGGAATACGTTGGCACGTTTTATTGAACTTAAAGGATTGGCAGAGAACTAATGAGCGATTTTGTGCAGCAACAGAATAATACCTGCGACTTCAATTCTTCAGACAGTTGGGTAATATTATCTCCAATAGAACAGAGCATTAAGCGGAAGATTGAAGCCGTTGGTACGCCTCTGAAAGATTGGGACATTCAGATTAACTACGGAATAAAGACAGGCTTTAATGATGCCTTTATCATATCAACAGAGAAACGCAATGAAATTTTGGCAAATTGCAAGGACGATGATGAGCGTAAAAGAACGGCTGAACTTATTCGACCTATTTTGCGCGGCAGGGATATAAAGAGATACGGATATGTGGACAATGGACTGTATCTTATCAACACTCACAATGGCGTTCGTGGACGTATTCCTCGAATCAATATTGAAGATTTCCCTGCTGTAAAAGCTCATTTAGACCAATATTGGGATAAGATTGAGAAAAGAGCAGACCAAGGAGATACTCCATATAATCTGCGAAACTGCGCTTATTTGGAGGATTTCTTTAAGCCAAAAATTATTTATCCGAACATGACTAAATACATGCCATTTGTATTTGATGATAAAATGTATCTTACAAATCAGAAATGCTTCATTATTACAGGAAAGTACGTGGCATATCTTACAGCATTTTTCAATTCTTCACTATTCAAGTATTGTTTTAGAGATTCATTTCCAGAGTTGCAAGGAGGAACACGAGAGTTGAGCAAAATCTTCTTTGACAAAATATCCGTTTGTAAAGTTTCTGATGTTCAAAATCAACAATTCCAAGATGCTGTAGAGGATATACAAAAAGAATACAACAAACAAAAAGCACAGAGAATAGACTCCATGCTATTTGACCTATACACTCTTACGGCAGAAGAAAGAAAGGTTATCGGCTTTGTTGAGATTGTTTGACATATTGCATAACGTATTCACGTTCTTTAGGAGATAAGCCGTACATTGTGAAAACAATGTCGTTTATCTCCTTTTCAGTAGCATTTGATGGATTGGATATTTGTATGCCAAGAAGGGATGACAGTTGTCTATCGTACTGAGCTTTATATGGAATGCGGGCTGGCTCTATAGCTTGAACACTAACCAACAAATCACCAGTACCTGTTTTGGGTGAATCTTTTAACAAATAGTGACCCATTAAAGAATTGAATACACAGCACAAATACTCTATATGTTCACCTGATGCAAAACACGTACTATCCAGTCCAAGACATCCCTTATTGTCAAAAGAGAAGCGTAAGATGGAGCCGATTCTTTTCCATATTATTTTTGGACGTGAAAAATCCTCCATAATCATTCAATTGGAGGATTTCTTTAAGCCAAAAATTACTTGGGGAAACCTTAATTTGGAAGGAACTTATTCTTATGCGCCAGAAGGTATGTTTATAAATGCCCCAAGTCCATTTATTGCTACTACGAATACAGCAATTCTTCACATTCTTAATTCCTCCATAGCAGACTATTATATCCGTTCGCTTGGCGTAACACGCAATGGCGGTTACTTCGAATATAAACCTATGTTTGTTGAAAAACTACCTATTCCTCAAATAGGATTAGATATACTAATGTCATATCCAACTAAGCCTTCACAAAAGCAAGAACAAGAAATAGCTGCTATCATTTATCAACTCTATGGACTATCAATACAAGAGATTGATTATTTGGGAAATAGAGAGCTTTAACGACTCTCTATTTCACGAATTTCTTCATACGTAAGCCCATATAGTTTGTATAATTGTTCGTCCACATTCTTTTTGTCTAAAATAAGAGATTTTTGAGGTTTGATAACAGGTAACTTTACAAGTGCATGTTTGTTATACTGATATCCATGTTCTCCCAACTCTACGCTTGCAAAGATTCTTTTGTAGGCAAACTCATATAAACGGCTCGATAAGATATGTTGTAGATACTCTGCATTATCAGCTATCAGCATGAAACAAGTTTTGTCGATATAAAGCCCTTTGTCGTCATATGCAAAGTATGCCCCTTGGGTAGTTTCCGGGTAGACTATCTTTGGACGTGAAAAATCCTCCCAATAGCTGATACTATCCTGTGTTTCAAACCACTTGTTATTAGTCTTTTTTCTGGCTTTCACCTTCTCACCATTGACTATATGTGTTTTGCCTGTTTGTTCCAGTCTCTCAATGCCAAACGATAGAAGGTATTGCTTGATGGATGGGTATTTTTCAATGTCGTAGTGCCGAGATGGAAAGGTTGCGATTAACCACAAATTTGCCCACTCATATCCATACCTCTTGATATCGCGGCCTCTAAGAATCGGTCGAATAAGTTCAGCCGTTCTCTGGCGTTCATCTTCCGTTTGGCAGTTAGCCAGTATCTCATCACGTTTCGCGGTATCTATTATGAATGCTTCGTTACATCCTGTAAGTACACCACGATAGATGTTGATATCCCAATCTTTCAGTGGTGTACCAACGGACTCTATTTTTTTCTTGATACTTTGCTCAATAGGGGAAAGAATGACCCAACTATCGGATGTGGAGAAATCACAAACGGAGTTCTGTTGCTGCACAAAATCGCTCAAATTCTTAACGCTATCTTTGTTCTGTTTATTGGTGATGGCACAGACGGTTTTGTGCTGGTTGTTCGACTTGGAGAAAAGGAGGATGTTGGTATCAACCGTGGCACTCTCGAAAATCTTAACACCAGCAAAGTCTATCAGCAGCATGGGATTTGTCTTATTTGCAAAGAAGTCTCTCGTTTTTTCGCCATATCCTGCTCTCATCCACTTGTTTGATGTGATATAACACAGATGACCATCCTTTTTCAACAACTGCCATCCACGTTCATAGAACAAACAATAGATGTCGCCTGTACGGGCAAAAGTGGAATAACCGCTGCCTTCATACAACTTTGCCAATTCGCCGCCATTGTTTTGAAGCTGTATGTATGGTGGATTGCCAATGACAACATCGAATCCATCTGCCACACCGAACATCCATTCTGGATCAAAGAACGGGCTGACAGCATTTTGGTCGTAAGGATTCCATGCAGCCAGCTGCTTGGCATCCTCTGGAGCAAAGTTGTCATCATCAGAAAGAAGCGCTGCCAATTTCTCGCGAAGAGCCTGGTCTTTCTCTCTCAATCGATGTTTGATTGAGGCTGACTTAGCGGAGAAGTGTTTGTGACGTATATCATGCAGCGCCTTCTTGGTTGGCTCTATCTCCGTGTTTTCAAAGAGATTACCTTGGAGTGCTCTTTTTTTCTTCGCTATTAGTGAGTTGGCTGATACAAACTTTGTTTCAAGGTTAGGGAGAGTAGGAATTCCAAAGTTTGGTTTTGAGGCATCCTTCTCACAATCACATATTAGTGATATGAAGAAACGCAGTTTTGTGATTTGTGCAGCAATGCTCTGAATGTCGCTACCGTATATACAATTTTCAATGATAGAGAGTTTGAGGTCATAGATACGCTCATCAGGTGATATACGTTCGAGAATGTCTATCATCCTATTCAGTAATCCCATTGGGAATGCGCCAGAGCCACAGGCAGGGTCAAGCACTTTTATGTTTTTCAGTTTGTCTGCAATAGAGCGATACTCATCTTCTCTCGCCTTGTCATAAGAAAAATCTTCATAGAAAAGAGACCGAACAAAAGCGTTGTCCCCCAGATAGGCAATAAGGCTTTCATCCACCATGTAGTTCACAATTTCACGAGGTGTATAGAAAGAGCCACTTTGGTTACGGGCTGTTTCCTTTGTCTCTGGATTATATGCACCCAGCAGGTTCTCGAACACCTTTCCAAGCAGTTCTGGGTCAAGGGCTACCTGTTGCTCTTCGGGGGAGTTCTCCTCAATGGTGAAATTATACCGGTTAAGAATAGAAATCAGTCCTTTTTCCGGTTCAAAAAACAAGTTGTTTGGAACGACAGCGCGATGTTTGAAGCGTCCATCAGCAAATCGTCCGGCGTTTCTACTGAAACCGTCAAAGTTATAGCATTGTTCCACACCATCAATGTAACGTGTTTTGTCCAAGCACTCAAACAGTCCACCATTCAAGAATGGGACTTCTGCAAACAGATTGATGACCTCCTGCTCGCTGATTGTAAACAGTTCTGCATAACGATACAGGGTCTTGATATCACGTTTACTTGAAGTAGCAAACTTTCGGGTATTACCATCTTCATCTTTGATAGCACGGTTTAGAGTTCCGAAGAAAAGGTTTTGTAGAATTGCATTATAATAGCTACCATCCTTTGTGCTATATGGGTCAAAGTCTTTCAGGATGGTGGAAAGAAAGTCAATGTCAAAGATACGATTAGGAACCAAATCCTTTTGCTTGATGAACCAAACGAACATGATACGTGTTATCATGCGGATAATCTTCTTCTCGATGTCATCACGATCATCATCCTCTATAGCTGTGCTATTGGGGAAGGTGACATTCGACGAGTCATCAACAGCCCACTGATACCACTCAAACAAATCTTTGTAGAATTGTTTGGTGAGAGCTTCTACAGAGAAAGCCGCGGTAATGTCGCTCAGTGACAGTTTGCTGTTTTTCAGAATGCCAAATTGCTCTATGGCTGTGCGACATCCACGCCCTTCACCAAGAAGATAGGTATATCTCTTTGTATCAGTTGATATTTTCTCATATTCTCCCTGCTTGTTAAAGCCCCATGTCTCACTAACGTAAGAGAAACGCAGGATGCTTTCGTTCTTGCGATAGCAGAACATAAAAGCCCCGGCATAGCCCATATTGCGCCAGTCGGAGGTGAGCATATCGCGTATGCCCCTTCTGTTTCGTTCTATATCCACCTTGTCTGTGAGTTCCACCTCATAGATGGCAATAGACTCACCATCAGACAAAGAGATACGTCCCAGATTATACGCCTCTTTCGCCAAACGACTGCTGACATGTACAGAAGATGGACGGTTATAGAACGTTACTTTACTCAGAAAAATATCGTGAAGGAGCTGTTGCCAGGCTTCGCGGTTATATCTTGATTCAATGACTTCTTTGTAATTCATCTGGTTATCTTGTTGGTGAAAGATTTGAACATCTATAATACAATAATTGCTTCTTCATTCATCATGCTCTCAACATTCTGCTTATTGGAAGCTTTCTGATAATATAATTTCGGCATCAGATTCTTGCTCATTCAATAGAGATTCTTCTGCCATGTAGTAAGGTGCATATTTTTTTGCCATTTCAATGATTTCAGCAAATGCTTCGTCGTGTGTCATGCGTGCTTTCCCACTGGCACGCTTGAGATCTTTCTGAATGCGTTGCAATCGCTTGGCTATATACGTAATGACACCTCGCTCTGCCAAGGTCTTCAACTGAGCAACTTTAAGATAGAGGTCGTTGTCATCTATTTCACGCATGAAATTCGACAGAAGGTTAATGGCTGTACTAACCTGTGCTCCCATATTGCTGGAGTCATCACCTTTAGCCTCCTGTGCCTGTATTTCCTCGTCTTGTATCGTTCTGAACTTCTTTAAAGCCTTCTCCACATGCTTGTGGTGTTCATCAATTCGTAGAACAGGAAGCTCTTCTTTTGCAGCCTTGAAATAGTTCAGAGCGTCAAGAACAGATATTTCCTCGGCATTTTCCGATACGAGGAAGAACACCTTGCGGAAATTGGTCTTTAAGAAAACCAATGTGTCGCCAGACAAGGTAACACCTTCAACAGTTCTTGCCTCACGTCCTGTGCGGCTTCGAAGTGACAGTTTCGCAATACGATTATATTCTCTACGGTTGGTCTGGTATAGGGTGCGCAACTCCTCATAGAAAGGAATCTCTTTGTTAAAGTCCTTCTTTTGTTCCTTCATGCCCTCATCAAAGAGTTTGCTGAGATTGCGATCCAAAATTTCTTCCTGTGAATAGATTTGGTTGTCCTCACCAAACGTACTATGGAAAGTCTGTATCTTGCTTACAGCAATTTGATTCAGATTGATTTCCCTGTTCCCTTCTCTTGAAGGATAGAAAACATAGTTGTAAATGTGCTTTGAAGAAGAGCCAATACGATTGACACGACCAATACGCTGCATCAATCGGGTTGAGTTCCAGGGCGTATCATAGTTCACGATGACATTTGAGCGATGAAGGTTTACACCCTCTGCCAACACATCGGTTGTCAATATAATGTTGTACTCGTTGAGCTTATTCTTGTAGTTTGCATCAAAGTTCTCACGAATAATTTTGAACTGCTGGCTTCTGTTCTTAGCAGAGATAACAAGAACATCCCGTCGGTTAATACGACGTTGCAGATATTCAACGGTATCAACTGATTCAGAGAACACAACCAGTTTCTGTTCTGGATTGCGGTCTTTCTTGAACAACTCATGCTTCAACAATTCATTGAATTTAGCGAACTTGGAGTCGTCTTCATCAGAGATATCTTTCCAGTCGGATGCCATCTGTTCCAGAATTTCCTGATCCTTGCGGAGCATGTCAATAAATTCCGGACGGAAATCATCTGATTTGAAGATGGCGTTCTTGGGGTTATCCTCAGCCTTGGCATTCAATTTTTCTTCAATCTCTTCATCAGTAAAACCTGATTCGAGAAGCTGGTTGATATCGAGGTCTGGCGCAATGAAGACCTTGTCGTTCTCAAACATGTCAATCATATTCTGATTGGCCTGCTTGAAATTGGCAATGGAAACTTGAAATGCATAGAAACTACTCTCCAAGCGTTTTACCAATCCGTTTTTGCGGATTCCTGCCAAACTGCGACTTATAAGTTCCGCATTATCGTATAACCCATTGGAAGCTTCTGGCTTCAAGAATGCAATAGCTTGATAACGGGCATAAGTCAGTTTCTTGTCAAGCGTCTGCATCGCTCGTTCAAATAGGTCAGCTAAATGCTCATTCAGTTCATAACGGTTTTCGATGGGGCGTTCAACCTTCGGGAAACCATTCACATCCTTGTTGTAACGAGGCACACTTTCAATGTCAGTTCTGGTGCGACGCACCGTCAAAGGCTTAATTACCCTGTCACGCACACGCTCTGCAAGACGCTTGAAATCACGGATGTCTGCGTCTGGATTGTTGCGTAACTTTTTGAATTCTTTTATGAGGGGAGAGAAGAATGCTGTCAGATTCCCCACACCATCAATAGTACAATGGCGTGGGTCTTGGAACAAGAGTATTTCATTATAGATGTCTGCCGGTGTATTATTCATCGGTGTTGCCGAGATAAGCATCACCTTCTTCTTATAGCCGGGAATATTACCCGATTCGATGCGAGGCATCTTGCATATCTCCTGTAATTGTTCAAAGGCAGAAGTTGTATGGCTACGGAACTTGTGAGCCTCGTCCACTAAGACAAGGTCGTATTCATCTGCATTCCAGTAGTTGTAATTATCCTCATCCAAAACTTTGTTTAAACTTCCGTTTGTCACAAAGTTAGCATACTTGTCTATGCCGAAGTCTTTAAACGTTGCTTTCCAGTTCTGTTCCACAGCAGGAGGATAGACGACAAGAATTTTAGTATGGTCACGACCATTTTCAATCAAGAACTTCTTGGCTATCATTGTTGCAATCACTGTTTTCCCAAGACCTACCACATCTGCAAGGAAGAAACCATCGTAACGTATTAACTTCTGGTAACCTTCGATGACCGCATCCATCTGGTAGTCATATTTGGTGTAACCTTCCGGCATGTCGAATGGATCATCATTATCAGTTTCAAGTACACGGTCAGAGAAATACTCCATGAGCATCTTGATATAAAGATCGTATGGAGCCACATCACCTTTCAGATAAGTACGTTCTATGGATGTCTTGACATCATCTGCTGTTATCTCGCAGCCTTCCGCCTCTTTCCAAAGTAACTCAAACTCATCCTTGGCAAATTTCACGTCATCGTACCTGTCCATCTTCACATTGAACTCATACTGACGTTCTTGTGTTATTCCCAAGCCATTGCCGGACAGGTTGCTTGAGCCAGTAATTGCCATACCCTGTGTATATTGGTTGAATTCGTCAGGGTACAGAACATATATCTTAGCATGAATCTTCTTTGATGGATGGGCGCGAAGTTCAAGTTTACCATCTATAAGGTCTTGTACCATTTGGAACATACCTTCCTCAATTTCTTTTTTGTAATTGGAAGACTCTATATCTTTGCGAATCTTGCGAAGACAATCCTCCTTAACTTCTTCTTCCGCTCCAAAAAAAAGTTTACCTTGCCTTGCTGCTTGTGCAATATACTTATCGACTTCTATTCCGATAAGTACCCTCACTTTTCCAATGTTGTCAAGGAAAGGTCGTAGTGAGAAATATCCAGATGCACGAAGGAAACCTACTACGGCATCCAAATTTCTGATTTGAGGATTGTTTTGCAACACTCCCTCGAATTCTTTCATTAGTGTATTCCCATCTCTATTTGTGAAGATATGGGAATGAGTATTCTGTACTGTACTCATTATACATAAATAATTAATCGCAATCAGTGCACGACTTGCGATCAAATCCTTAATCCAGTTCCTGCTTTAATTCTTCATACAAGTCTACCGGTCCCAAGTGCCAGTATTTGGTGCTCTCAGTAGATAGTTTCTTGTATAACTTTGAACGATAGAGACGGTTGATGGCTTCTGTAATACTGACACCATTGTCTTCCACCATCCATTTTACAAGCCATCCAATCTTTGATGGCAACAGCAGGTACAGGTTGTCTTGTGTTATTGTTGCGCTCATAATTTTATTTCTATTGATTCGATGAACTTTATAGCAGTCAATGACCTTTCCGTATGAAAAAGATATTGATCCACCAGTTTGTATGTTTTCAACTCTTGAATGAGGGTCGGCATACTGATGATGCCTCCTTCATAAAGAGTGAACTGAGTATAAACACTATCGTCAGCCACAGGACCATAAACGATGTCGTAGTCGTGAGTAAATCCCCGCTCGGTACGGTTTCTCATGACAAAGTTTACCCATTCCACTGTGGGCTTCTCAAACAATAGCATCTTCATGTTTTCCAATGCTTTGTCGTCCAGTTCATACACATTCACATACCCCACAGCCATGCCCTTGTCTTTCATCCTTCGTTCAACAAGTCTCTTGGCTTGTTCATATGATGTCGTTGTGTAGAATCCCGAACCATAGTCAAGCGAACGGTTTGGCTGTCGTATCTCAGGGCTCTTTACAACCTCGAAACTTCCGTGATATATCTTACTCATTTCTTCCTGTTGTTAATCATTTCATCTATTTCTTCTATCAACCAATTGTGTCCTTGGGTATGGAGCACATCATAGAATTCACAGAAATGTTCCGTTATGCCATATTGCGTAAACAGATTCACAACGTTTTCTGTGGTCATATTTTTGGCTTTGGCATATTGTTCTATGCAGAACGATACAAACTGAGCCCTTTCTTCAACTTCGCTTTTCATTGTGCATATCCTTTCTGTGGCTTTGCCAAACAATTTTCGTTGCCGTTAGGCTTTGGTGGTCTTTGTCATTGATGCGATGAAGTTTCATAGCAGCGCATTGATGCTTCAAAATTACTACTTTTTTGTGAAATACTTTACTTTTGTCTATAAGTTTTAAGACATGTTAAGCAATGATGTTTTATATGAAACCAACCCTTGTCATTGTGCGCGATAACATTTGCAAATGAACCAAAAACACAATTGTATCTTTGATAATACGGAATGCTCATCTGTTATGATTATTCGATTTCGTATTCTTACTGTATCAAAACGATATATGCTTATATTTTGTGCTGAAAATCGCAAAAACCACGAATACGGGTACAAAAAACCATAAAATATTTGTTTTTCCTTGCGTGGCAATAGAAAAACCTGTATATTTGCATATATTTTGTAACCGAACTCGAAAATATTACGAATATGGCAACAAAAATACAGCAAATATTAGAAGCCAACCCCAATATGACAGTATCATTTGGCAATTGGCTTTCCCAGCAAGGATTGGATGAGAAAAGCCAGTATTCCTATGCCAAGAGCGGATGGCTTCATCGTCTGTCCAAAGGGGTGTATAAGATACGCGGAACAACCCCGACACTGTTTCAGACCCTCGCTGCCTACAACAGCCAGTTGGGCAAGCAATGTGTCATAGGAGCATATACCGCCCTTGAATTGAGAGGCTATAGCCATTACCTCCCCATGGGCAAGCCCAAGGGCTACCTCTATACGAATAGTTGCAACAGGCTTCCCCTGTGGATGCTCAATGCAGAGTGGGACATGACCATAAAGGCTGTGGTTACCTCTTTCTTGGGTGATGACATGAAAGGGGTAGAACCGATGGCTGTAGGCACCGACACCTTGTTAGTGTCCACCCCTGAGCGTGCTATCCTTGAATGTCTGAACCTCTCCGATGCCTCTTCCAATCTGCTTGACATCTATTATATCATGGAAAGCCTTACTACCCTTCGCCCGAAGCTGTTGCAGACCCTTCTGGAACGCTGCACCTCACAGAAGGTGAAGCGGCTGTTCCTGTATATGGCAGAGAAAGCCGTCCATCCGTGGTACAAGGCATTGCAGACAGACAAAATAGATTTGGGTGATTATCGTATGATGATAGTACCCAAAGGAAAGTACATAAAAAAATACAACATGACCATACCCACAGAACTTGCAGCATATGAATAACAACATCAACACCCAAGTATATTCCCAGAAGGTAGAGCTTCTGCTCCGCCTTATCCCTATAGTAGTGGAAGAAGGCGTCTTTGCCATTCACGGAGGCACCGCCATCAACCTGTTTCTGAAGGACCTTCCAAGATATTCCGTTGATATCGACCTCACCTATATCCCTCTGTCAGACAGGCAGCAAAGCATCGAAGATATCAACCGGCATCTCCAGTCCATCAGTGACAAGGCGAAGAAAGCCTTCAAGGGGATGCATATCGTGCCCAACTTCAGCACATGCAAGTTGCTGTGCGAATACCGAGGTAAGCAAGTCAAGGTAGAGGTGAACCAGACGAAGCGCGGCATCATCGGTGGTGATGTCCTGTCCGTGCCGCTCAGTGACAAGGCGCAGGACGAGTTCGGACTCTATTGCGAAGCCCGTATCGTCCCCATCACCCAGCTGTATGGCGGAAAGATAGCTGCCGCCCTGTCTCGCCAGCATCCCCGTGACCTCTTTGATGTCAGGTACATGGACGTACCCTTGTCAGAGTGCCGTGAGGGATTGATATTTTGTCTTCTTGGCAGTGACCGTCCCATACACGAGAGTTTTTCTCCCCGCTTGGTAGATCAGCGTGAGGCTATGGTCAATCAGTTTGAAGGAATGACCGATATTCCCTTTACCTACGAGGAATTTGAGGAAACAAGAAAAGCCCTTATTGAAGATGTCAATCGTCTGATGACAGATACCGACAAGCGTTTCCTGCTCAGCTTTGAGTCCGGCAATCCCGAGTGGAGCGGTTATGAGTTCGAGTATTTCAAGGACTATCCTTCCGTAAAATGGAAACTCCTCAACCTGAAGAAGCTTGCGAAGCAGAATCCCCAGAAACTTGAAGAAGAAGTCAGAAAGCTTCAAGAACTTTTCAATCTTTAAATCACATATAGCCTTGCAATAACATGAATGTTGCAAGGCTATACTATTCCATTCACATCCACAGAAACGTTTGACACCTCTCCTTGTGGGAACTTCTCACACCCTATATACAGCGTATCGAAGGCATCCGTGCCGTCCGTGCGGTGTTCAAGGAGGTCTTCCTCTGACTCTGCCAGCTTCTCGCCACCCTTATCCTTGTGGAAGCCGTTGCGTCCACGGGTGACCCCAGCCGCCTGTATGGCAAGGATAAGGTCATCATTGTTTTGTCGGTTGAAGAACGGCATGAGCCGTTGCTTCCCGGCAAACCCTTGATTGATGAGAAGATATTTCTCATCGTGGCGCATCGGATTGCCGAGATAGATATCTATCACAGTCCATCCGTGACGTTCAAACTCATGGATGATGACCCACCGGAAATCCTGCTCGTTCACGGCGTAGTTTGAGCCCAGTGCGGTGGTATCATAATAGAAGACCACCGTCTTGTTCTGGTGGAAGGCATAGTACTGGCAGAAGTCGTCAATGAGAGCGGGCAGTTTCCGCTCGAACTTGACATAGAACGATTTCAGGATGTTCAGTCTTCTGCCCGACGGCTGTCCTGCCACTATCCAGTTGATGTTAGCGTTATAGTCCATCCCTATGCAGATAGGAGCGAGCGGGTTCACGTCCTTGTCCGCCCTTGCGTCGAGGGTGGACACATCGTCTTCGAGGTCGTAGAACTTTTCCGCTATAGAGTCCAGATAATCAAGGTCAGAGGCATCATACTTATGCTTTTCACGCATCGAGGAGTAGAATCCGTCCTTAGCGATGCCTATCCGTTGGCACAGGATAGAAGTCTGGAAGGTCAGCGGCGTGAGGTCGCGTTTCATCTGCCGGATGTAGTTCTCTCCGAGCAGTTGCAGATTTTCGATAGATGAGTATTCCTTGTAATACGTGGCGATAGAACGTAGCTGGTTCAGCTGCCGGTCTTTATGCCGGAGCTGGTAAATCAAGGACATAGGAGGCTTCCCCTCCTGTTCCTTTATTCGTCTGATACGTTCTTTTAGACGCCATATATCGAAAATCAGCCCCTCTATAGCCGCAATGACCTCCTTATCCATCTTCTCCTTGTAATGGAGAAACCACGACCCCTTCTGTGTCTGCGGCATATCCGACAGGATCATGATGGAGTGGTTGAAGGAGTGCTTTCCGAAGTACGACTTGATGCCACCGTTGGCAGGCAGTGTCTCGTCCTTCAGGCGGTTGTAGTCAATGAATTTCGCCTCGTCGATGAGCAGCCATGAGAGGGTGAGCGAGTTCGACGAGCCCGGGCGGTCTTGTGAGATGATGACAGCGCACGAGCCGTTATAGAACGAAATGATATGCTCAAATTCCACTGTCTCTATGATTGGTTTCGCAAACGACTTTGGCGGTTTGCGACCAATCACGTAATGCACGCCCCGAATGAACCCCCATCTCTTCCAAGCCGCGAAGAGCCCTGGCAGCGTGTTTGTCAGCCCATGCTTGAATGTAGGCACCACGATGCCCCCTGTGGAGCCTGGCATCCTTTGCATGTTACGCAGTACGAAAGGCGCGGCTATCGAGTCCGTCTTGCCGGTACGCCGCCCCGCCACGATTACCGAGATGTTAGCCCCGATGAGCTGTGTCAGCAGTTGGGGTTTGTTGAAGTACACCTCATGCCCTTTGGTCATGTTCTGTTTGTTGTTGTCAATGATGTTCATGGTGGACAGAATGATTATAAAGACGTATGGAAAAATTACAGTTTGTTGTTCACTCCGGCGAAGAACACTACGTTTTTCCCCAGCGATGTCAGCAGATTGCGCATCGAGAGGAGCGTCGAGCCCGTGGTGACGAAGTCGTCCACCACGATGATGTTCCGTTCGTTTGGGATGTTGTTCGGGTCGAACACCGCCCCGACACGCTGCTTCGAACGACAGTGAGCGCAGTCGTAGTAGAACGGGACATGCAGCATGTCAGCCAGAGCCGCACTGAAGCGAGAAGCGAAGTTGCGCTCCGTATGCCGCCGCATCGGCGTGGTGACCAGAGCCCAGTCCCCTTTGTCCAGGTGATTGCCCAGTGCATTGTTGATGACAGGAGCGAGTGACGAGGCGAAGAACGGCACCATGTCGTCATCCGTTTTGATGTCCGTCAGTGTCCGTCCGAACACCGTTTTCTGCCAGATTGTGGTGAAAAACACTGAAGCCCTGCACTTCATCTGCAGGTGGAAGGAGAAGTCGCACCGCGCTTCGACCGACTTATCCCATGACTTCCTCTTGTCCAAAGCGAAGATGTCCTTCTTCCCGTTGGAAGAGCTGTCGAGCGACAAGTCCGGCATTTGAGCCACCGCCACCTCGTCCGTTAGAGCCGTTAGCGACTTTGGAGTGTTGATTTCCGATAGAATGTCCTGTATCATAAAAGTAAAAAGCCCAAAGGCACTGTTGCACCCTCAGGCTCTAAAGATAGATTACTGTATTATGAGAGAAAAGTCACGCTGCTTCGCCACATTGTATCTCCCCGTCCTCCGTGTCGAGTGTCCCCACATAGAAAGGCGAAGGAATTTCGTCCGTTGCTTCCACGTTGATTGTCGTCGATGTGGTGCCTGTAGCCCCTTGTCCGTTGTCCTGTGCCACCGTTGTCTTCGTCAGCCATCTTTCCGAGCCCACCACGCGGAAGTTGCCCTTCATGTCCTCCACCACGAACACGTTGTCCGAGTTGTTGAGGTATGCCGCTGCCGCCGATGCCTCAGGACCGACAGACGGATGCACTGCCACCAGCTTGTTCAGTTGCGTCTGTGATGGTGTCTCTCCCTGCGCCTCCGAAGTCAGCTGCGACTTGTCAGCCAGTATGACGATATACTGCCATTTAGCATCCGCCACGAGCGTGAACGAGCCTGTGAGTGTAGAAGAGGTGACCCTTCCCGACTCGTCGCGCACGAACTCTGGCCATTTGGCGATGAGGTTTTTGGAGATGTAGTAAATGCGACGTTTGATGCCCGGCAGTTCAGGCGTGCCCATACACCAGTCGAGTGATTTCTGTATATTCTTGCAAGTCATAGTAAAAAGCCTTTATGAGGAGGTGACAGTGAGCTGCCACCTCCGTATTGTGAAAAGAATTAAGCCAGCTCCACCACTTTGAGACGGCGTTTGTCGATAGACTCGAACTGAACACCGAAGAACATGGTGGCGATATACGAGAGGATGAAAGGTTCAAACTCCTTGACGTTCACCGACTCCATGTCACCCATCTGGTCATATCCCACGAGCATGTTCTGTCGTGGAGAGATATGGATGAAGTTAGAGTCAATCTTGTTGAACATCGGCACGATATGCAGACGACCGTTCGAGCCCTCCACACAGTCCTGTGCATACTGCGTGTTATACGACACGCCCCCATGCGTGAGGAGGTAGCTCTCGTTGTACTTGTCCGCGAAGTCCTGAGAGCAGAACATGTACAAGTCGTTTGCGCGGAGACGAGGGTCGAGCGAGAAAAGGATTTCCTTTGCTATGATGACCGCGTTGTCAGCAGTGACCTCACGAGTCAGCTTCATGTAGTTGCCATGTTCAGCAGCGATGTTTCCTGCCTCAATCTCCTTCTGTGTGATTGTGTCGAAGCCATCGAACAATTCCATGGAAGTGTCACCGTTGGCGTTGCGCTTCGCTTTCCATATCGCCTCGTTGAGGTGTTCCGAAAGCCCCTGAGCGATGAGAGCCAGCACATGGAGGGCGGTAGGAGCTTTCATCTGTCCGTCGCCCTTAGTGTCGCCAATCTGACCGAGCAGCGTAGAGACAGCGGAGTTCGGTTCAAATTTGGCGACTACAGAACCCATGAATGTCTCCAGGGTACGGTAGTCCACGTTGAGATTGAAGTCCGTAGAGCGCGAAGGCTTGTACGGACCGAACTGAGCGTCACCTGATAGTGCGCCCACGTTTTCCTTATAACGTATTCCCGGCCGGCTTGTCATCCACTGGAGCGTGTCTTGGATGCCGATGATGGGAAGCATGAGGAGGTCCTTGCGGTAGATGGTAGCCGCCTCTTGGAACTCCTGAAGAGAAAAGGTAAGTTTTCCAGCCATATATAGATAGTGTTTGTGTTGTTGAGTTATTTGCGTGCCACAAGGTTATAGAGGTTCTTCGCCCTGCTGTGCGTGTCGAAGAAGTCCTCGATGTCCGACTTGTTTTTCTCCGTCGATTTCTTGTCCTCCACCACGTGCGAAGTATCCTCGCCCGGCATCTTTTTCAGTTTTTCCACCTGAGCTTTGAGGTTAGCTATTTCTTCGTCCTTCGCTTTGATGAGCGCGTCCTTGTCGTCAGTCAGATGCATTTCAGGCTTTTTCGTGTCCTGCTTCTGAACGTTGTTCTCCTGTTCCTGCTGAGAAACATTTGCTGTTGCAGTGTTTGTGTTGTCCATTTTGCTGTTTGATTTGAAGAAGTTAGAAAGAAGATCCATGAATCTCTGTACGGCAGAAGGCTGCTGATGGATGAGATGCGACGGCACAGGAATGTCGTGAGCGCACATCACCGATGCCAGCATGTCGTCAATGACTGGTGCTGCATCGTCTTCGAAGTCCGTTATCTCGTCCACGAAGCCCCATTCAAGAGCCTCCTTTGCCGTGAGCCATTCCCCTTTTTTCATCAGGGCGAGCAAGTCCTCCGGCTTCCGCTTGCATTTCGCTGCGTACATCTGAGCAGCGTTGAGGTCCATCTTGTCGAGGTCGGCTTTCATCTTCTTTGCCTCCTTGATGATGTCCTGCAGCTTGTCCGAGTTTGCCGATGCCCAGTGAAAGAACTCCATGGAGCATTTATGCACGAGGTACATGGCAGATGAGTCGATGGAGATATGTTTAGCCCCGAGAGAAGCCAGTGTGGCCGCCGAAGCGTTCATCCCCACGAAATGCACGTTCACGTTGCCGTGATTGCGGAAGGCAGCCACTATGGAGAGAGCAGTAGCGAGCGAGCCGCCGAGCGAGTCGATGAGCACGTTCACCTCACTGTCCGCGTTCTTCGCCAGCACGTAGTCCACATAGTCCGCATCAAAGTCCCAGTCACCGACGTAGCCTTTAAGATGTAAGTTGTAGGATTGTTTAGCCATATCGTAATAAATTAACACAGACAAAGTTAGCGGATATAATAATGTGTGGAAAAGACGTGAATCAGACGTGGCAGGGTATGAGAGCCTTTCTTCTGGTAAATGAGACCTTCACTTTGCTGATGTTCCTCTCGTTGTCATTCGACTTGTTAATTTCGATGACAGGGAAGGGAGCCTCACGGCACCCGATGAGGAAAGTGCGTCTGTTGGCATCATGTACGACAAATGCAAGAGGAGAAGAAGTGTCAATGCTGTCCGTTGTCTCAAACTGCAAAGTCACCTTCTCCAAGTAACTGGCATTGTCATATTCCGATTCCGCCTCACAGGAGGCAACGCCGTAGAGTGTGACAGGAGAGGGCTTTGCCATGATGCCCACAGGTATGCCCGACAGAGCTTTCTCCATAGCGAATAGCGGAACGGAGAGGCATGGCAGAGTTGCTATTGATGTGATGCCTGGAAGAGACTGTTTCATTGTTGATTATTGATAAATTATTGATATTTCATTGATAAACCATTGACTTCCGTTAATAAACTATTGACTTTCATTAATAAATTATTGACTTTCGTTAATAGGTTGTTTATATGGCAAGACGATAGGTGAAATCAGGTAAATGGTGGACATCATGATAAAGAAGGTGTGCGTTTTTTGTGCTTTGAAGACTTGCGGTTAGACAATCTTCCGTTCTCGCAGTACACCGCCCTTTTCCGTTGGAGTATCTTCGCAATGGTGTTCCAGTTGCGGTCATCCGGCTCGATCCCGTTCTCTATCATCCATTCTTCAATCGTCTTATCCGTTCTTTTGGTGATATTTCCGACAGTCTGAATATCCCTCCACAGAGCCACAAGAAAGCGGTTGCGTATGCACTCGTGCAACGCCCGTTGTCCTTTTGGCGGCAAGTAGTTATAAGAACGGATATCCTTATGTTTGAAGAACGGCAGCACAATCTCCACCTGCCCCGGCAACGGTTTTACCTGCGGTAAGTAATCCTTGCCTTTCGGTTGCAGCTGGAGATGCTGCATGAGGATGTCACACTCCGCTGAACCCCGTTTCAGCGTGATAGGGTACGAGCCGCCACATTGATGAGCGAGCCATTGAGCGAGATACGTTTCAAGAGAAAGAAAGATGGTGTACGTCATAGCTGCAAAATTACAAAACAAATCAATGTAATGCGTTGATATTATGTGCTTTGCAGATAGTATTTAGGTTTTATTATATAGAAAAACAAAGAGCTTCCATTGCCCTTTGTATTTCCAACCATGTTTATTTTTGGCGAAATACGGAATTGGCAGCGATATGACACCTTACGGCTAAAGAGGGGTGTTTTCGTAGTATTTTCGCACTACAAACACTACAACGCTGATAGTCAGTGCATTGGAGAATGTCAGCCATTCCGCTACAAAGGAGAGGTTCCTTATATTGTAGTATTTTCTATTATTGAAAAATAAAATGTAGTGTCATGTAGCGCGCTGTAGTGCCTTGTAGTAAAGCGCAAAATGTTGTGTCACAACATTGTAGCGCATGTAGCGTTTGTAGTGTCCGAATTAAAGGGAACGGATGATGAAAGCGTGCTTTCGCCCGATTTTTTATACTTCTCCTTTTGCAAAGGCAAAAAAGCCACCCATTCATAGCGAATGGATGGCAAGAGAGGGATATATTAAACCCTGTTTTGCGAAAAAAGTTATCTTAATCTTGCTAACTGTTCATTGCAAGTTCTCAGAACTTCTTCTTGGCTTCTAATCATTTGTTTGGTTGCAGCGTTGTTAGGCTCTCGTACCAAACGCTCCCTATAACTTATCAACATTTGCTCCGCATTACGCTTACGTGCCTCCCATTCGGCAATTTTTGAAGCGTTATTGGAAGAACTACCCGATTGTTTCATAGAATTGTTCAAGTCTGATGCACCATTATAGATGTAGGAGTTCGACGAGGATGACGGTGTAGGAGAAGCCTTAGGCAACAGTGCTTTAGAAATAACTCCCATGAACAAAGCGATAATTCTTCTTTGTTGCTGTATTTTTTCTTCTTGGGCTCTAATGGCTCTTTCCTGAGCTTCCTGCTGTGCTTTTTGCAATTTGATACTTTGACGCTTTTCGAAATTGGCAAGGGCTTCGGCATACTCTACTTGCAAATTTTCAATTGTTTCAATGTGACCAGCAATCTGGCTGTCGTAGCATTTTGCAAGGAAACGAGACTCTGTATTAGGTGATTTACGGTACTCAACAAATAAATCGTATGCAGCTTTCAGACATTGTTTAGCCAAATCAAGATCAATTGCTGCCTCTTCTGTAAAATCACAATCTTTATTCAGTAAAGAAATGACGGCTCTGCATGTTCCGATAGGAGCAATACCTTTGAAAAATAGAGATGAAGCCGAAAAGAATTTAGCCCAAGGAGCGTTGATACCCTCATGTGAATAGAAGTCAATCACTTTATCGTAATCGTTGCAATTATAATACTTCTCACCATCGTCTCTATAAGAAGTTGAGTAGTCTTTATTTTCGACGTATTCTTCATAAGAGTCTGTGGCTTTGTGAGCAACATTCCAGCATAATTGGTTACTATTCTTTACTACTTTAATCCTGTTGAACGAGCAAGGCGTAGGATTAAGAGAATTGTCTATCATTAAAGCGCCTTTCAATCTAACACCATCCACAATCTTAGTGTAGATGCATTGATGGTATTGAAGTTCGTATTCTTCTCTAAGTTGGGTGTCGGACAGAAATTTTTCATGAACCCATGCACCGAGTTCAATAACGTCATATTCATAAGGTAGAATCTGCTTGCCGTCAGATGTAAACAGGCCGATTCCGTTTGCACCTGTTATGCTAAAAGACTTGTACGGCGGATTAACCTTTCCATCTTTTGAAGCAATGATAAATCCAGGGATTTTTACATAGCTTTTAATATCACGGAGAACAATAGAACCGTTTTTGTCAATTATGTTGGTTTTATCATTCTCTTTACAATAAAAAACAGGTTCGGTTTCATGTGTGAAATCATATCTGTGATAAGAACCTTGTGAAATATCATTTTGAATAGCTTTGTTTGGCTTTTCCCCAGCGATATATTCTATTGTTGTGTATTCAATTGGTATAATAATCTTCCCCGCTTGGTTGGCGATACCATATTTCACAAAAACAGAACCATAGATTTTTTGGCTATGCTGAAGTAGAAAGTACCAAAAGCCATCAGATTCAATTCTGATGGTAACATTTAGGTCTTTGTTGGCAGATTCAAGCCGCTTGATAGTAGCTTTGTTGGTTTTCTCAAGATCCTTGGCAGTCTGACCGAAAAAAGGGATAAACCAAAAAGAAATAACTAATGTAATTAAAATCCTTAACATAAAATTGTTGTTTTTAGTGTTTTTGGTAAAATGAACGAAGACATTACTTGTGAGTGCAAAGATATAACAAATTTTCGTAAAATCATTACTTTACAGGTAAATAAATGAGTACAACTTAGACATGTTTTCGTAAACATAAGCTATACAAAAAGGGCTGACTCCCTTCTTAGAAGTCACCCCGTTTTTTTCTGCCCTTAATTATTTAAAAAGGCAGATCCTGTTCTTCTGGCTTAGATGGGGGAGGAGAGGTGTTGCTGTCATGCTCTGCGCTGCCCTTTTCCAACAGTTGCAGTCCGTATGTCTTGACCAGCGCATCGTAGTCAAAGACCATTGCCCTCAGCACCCTGTCCTCAGGGAAATATTTCCCGTCCACCTCCTTCATCTGCTGCACGCCATTGATGATAAGCCGGAAGCGCACCGAAGCCTTAGTGCCGAGAAACTGCGGGCAGTGTTCGAGGTAGTGCAATAGCGAGTCAATAGGCAGCGACTTGTCACCCACCTGATTGGCACTCTGTTTGAAGAAGTGGAACACACGACGTTTGTTCAGGTAGAGGACACGGACAGGATTCTTGAAAATCCGTTCCTTGACCTCTTCCGTCTTCAGCTCCGTGACAAGCGCAATCTTATAGTCCGACTCCTTGAAAATCTTTCCGCTGTCGATAAGGAACTCAAAATCCCTCCAGAACTGCGCCAACTCATCCTGTGAGCCGCACAGCGCACACTGATTGACGATGCCCTGAACTGTGATGTCCAGATACTCATCATAAGAAAAAGGGAAGTTGAGGTGCGACTGTAGGCATTTGATTGAAGCTGCGAGCCTCGCCCAGTTATCTACGATGCGAGTTTCGAGCGAGTTGTAATCCGTTTTCTGCCTGATGTCATTGATGACCTCCGAGAAAGCATCCTGGTAATGGATTTCAAAATAACGCCGCTGTTTCAGCATCTCCACCGTGAGGTGCGTCAGTCCCATTTTGTTCTTCTCGAACAACGCTTCAAACCGCTGTCCCTCCTCCTTTGTGAATTTTGAGTTAAGGAACTGGAGGAAGATACAACGTGTGAATAAGGCGATGTCCGCTGTCGGCATCTCCTGTCCTGAGAGGATGATGCCACATTTCACACGAGTCATCACACGCTCGTCGTATGATGCGCCCCCCATCTTCGTCCTTCCTACACCGTCATAGAGACCTTTCAGGAACTCAATGACAATCGGTTTGAGGTCGTTTTTATATTCATCACCATGCCACAGCGCATTGGAATAAAGAGAAATGTCATTGTTGAGGGCTGTTGGTGTAGCGTTTCTGACGTTCGGCGCTTTGTTGCCCGCCCCGAAGAACGCCATCAACGCCTGTCCCATCTCCGACTTACCTGTTCCTTTCGGTCCGAACAGGTTAAGGATAGGATATTTTCGTGTGTAACCCACCACGATATCATGGAATAGAGACGTTATCCAATAGGCAAGCCCCACCTTGCCGTTGTCGCCGAACACGATACAGAAGTCATGCATGTATTCCGTCAGCGACACAGGGACGAGCTGCTGGAACACAAACCTCCGTTCCCTTTCAAACCTCATGTCCGTGCCCTCCTCATACTGCTTTGCCGCCGGTATATACCAGTTACCCTTTTCGGGAATGACCACGATGCCGTATTTGTCCGCCTGATGGAATTCAGTGTTCCAAATGCCATTGCCGAACACATATCCTGCGTTAGGACACCATCCCATCTGTTTGAGAGCTACGGCCGTGTTCGTCTTCTCGTACAGGAACTTCCTGAGTTTGACGAGCGCCGTACCCGAAGCCTCCCAGATGTAATTGCCGATACCTTCCAGTCGCTGTTGGAACTTAGCCACCGAAATCATCTCCTCCATCGACATCTCCAGCAAGTCCGTCTGTCCCCTATTGTTCTTCACCTCAAAGAGACGACGAGGGTTGTCCGAGTCTTTGATATGGAAGAGTGGGGTGAGGGTGAAGTTAGACCATTGCTGTCCGGCAGCGAAGTAGCCGCCATTACGTATGACGAAGCCGTATGTCTCGTAATCAATCTCCGAAGACCTGTCTTTCGTCTTCTCCCTCCTGCGTTCAATCTTCTCCTTATCGACACAGCTCTGCAGCAGGTTCTTGTTACGTACATAGTGAGCGTTCACGTCGCCTATGACCACCTGCTGCTCAGTATCATCCTTGATGAAGCTGATGAGCCTTGCAATCTCCTTGACACACTGCGTATATTCCGAAGTGTTCTTTGACTTGGAGAAGATCTTGCGGGCATACCAGACGATGAAGTTCTGTGCCGGTAGCAAGTTCTTCTCATCATTGAGCGCATCTTCCGAAGTGAAGAAGTCGCCAGGATCACGTTTCTGCTTTCCACGTTTCAGTGGAAGCAGTTCCCTTACGTTCACCTGAAGCCCCTCCCGCAAAGCCTTCTCTCCGTTCTTCATCACAAGGCTGATGCCTGTTGGCCATTGCTGTCCCTCCTTGATGACATCCGCATCATTGATGAAGCAGACCGTAGGCGATAGCGCATGAATGATTTTCAGCTGGTCAGGAGTCCATTCCCCTCCGAGAGCCGCCACCGTGTTGAGTATGCCAACACTCTGCATCTTGGCAGCATCAGGAGAACCCTCCACACAATAGAAGAAATCCTTTTTCCGTCCTTCTGGAATGGCGATGTTGATACCATAGATAGACTTCGACTTATGGTATATCTCCGATTCAGGCGAGTTGATATATTTGGGACTTTTGTCATCCTTTGCCAGTGTCCTTCCTGTGAAGCCTATGACCTGATGGCTGCGGTTGAAGATTGGGAACATGATGCGGTTGCGGAAAGCATCATAGATGCGTCCTGTCTCCTCATTCTGTTTGAGAAGACCCAGCATGAGCATGAACTCGATGTTCTCATTCTTCTTTGTGGCCCACGAATACAAGGCATCGAAAGAGTCAGGAGCGAAGCCGAAGAATGACTCCCTCACGAATTCCTGGTTAAAGCGTTTTTCAATGTAGGCTAACGGTTCTTTCGATTTGAGGAGATTGGACACAAAGAACATCATGACACGATGGTTGAGGGCGAGCAATGCTTCACGTCTGAGGCGAGCCTGTTTCTGTTCCTCCGACTCCCTTTCCTCCTCGATGTCGATGTTATATCTCTTAGCGAGGAACTTGACAGCGTCGATGAACGACAGTGATTCCCGCTTCATCACATAAGAGATAGCATCGCCACCCTCTTGACAAGAGCCGTAGCAATGCCATGTGTTCTTTGATATTGACACCTTGAAGCTCGGAGTTTTCTCGCTGTGGAAAGGGCAGCAAGCGGAGAGCGTTCTGCCCTCCGCTTTAAGATGTACTCCTGAGTCTTCTACGACCTCAGCGACTTTCGCTGTCAGCCGTACCCTGTCTATTATCTCCTCCGGAATCATAGATACAATAACGTATGAATGTTATTACTGCCTGTACCAGTTCGCAATATTCTTCACGAAAAGAAAGTGTTATCTCTTTGTGATAAGACAGTTCTTTCGTGTCCGTATCTCGTCCCACCAACGTCCTGCCCAGTGTGATATTGAATGGGAGATTATACTCTGCCACAAGACTTGTTAGAAGGGAAGCGAATGCAGCGGGTTCTATCAGTTCAAAGGTCACCATATTTGTTTGTCAATGAGTTATACTTTTTAAGTACTTCAATACCCTGATTAAGATATAAGTTCACATCGATGGTTGAGATGTAATAGACATTGCCAACTTTCTTGTAAGGGAAATCACCTCTTTGGCATCGCTTTTTCAACGTAGCCCTTTTAACTCCCATCATTTCGGCAGCCTTGTTGAGACTTATAGGAGTGTCAAGGGTAGATTTAATGAGCTGGTATAGCATAACCCTGATAAACGGAATTATTTCCTGTTCAAATAACGCTTTCAGTAGGGAAAATGACACATCACTCATGCACGCCTCCTTCCTTTGATGACGACAACCCCTTTGTCCCAGAAATACCTTGCAGAGATAAAGATATTGTTGTCCACACCCTCAGTGTGGTTCCATCTTGTGAGTATGCTGCTTACCGACTTGCATTTCTTCGCATCGTCGAATTTACCTATGCTTGTCTGTCCTATCTCCAATGACCGTAGCCATGCCGTGATATTGGAGACAGGCAGAGCCTTGTCAGTGACCAGCTGCTCATATTTCCTTGATGCTTTCTTACTATTCATGGATGATATGAAATCCATGTCCTTCCTCCATCTCTTTGCTTTTGCAATATGTTTCAGTTGCCCTTTGGACGGATTGTATTCCTCCGACAAAAATGCAAGCAACTGAGAAGATGGGCAAGCCCTTAAAAGAGATTCCCGGAGTTCAATCCGTCTCTTATTAACAAACGCTGCGAAGTATCCAAGAAACTCATTGTTGGATGAGTTGCTATACTTTTCAGCCAGCTCCTCGAAGTCTGATTCAGATAATAACAAATCAATCATAATGTTTTTTTATAAAATGTTTGTTAGTCAGAGGATTTATTACTAACTTTGCAACATGTTGGCGAGAGTCCATCCCCTTTGGTTTGTTGGTTTCAAATCGGCTGCAAAATTATAAAAATGGCATAGCAAAAAAAGTGACTTTTTTACATAAAATTGCGTCATGGGGAATTATAGGGACATAGGGGGACAATCATTCAACAAATGATGCCGTAAAACTATTAGATGATGTTCAATAAAGGTTGTTCATCTTCACGGCAAAAGTTTAATTACCCTGTCTTATGAGCGAATAATGACGGACAAATGTTGAACCCTGCAAAGGGCAAGACATTGCCGATAAAGAGACCACTGGGATGAAGAAATGAAACTCAGTGGTGTTGAACTCGGCAGAAAAAGAAAGTGTTAAAAATCAAATATATTGTCTAACAACTGTTTGACATACATTGGATTAGATTGTTGTGTCCATGGACAAATCATGGACAGTAGACACGTAAATAGCACTGTTCTTGGGAACGATAACTGTTGAATAACAACGAGTTACAATAGCGGATGTTGAATGGGAAAATCCCTCTCTCTCCGCCTAGGTGGCGTAACTAGTTGAAATTCAACAAGTTACGCCACTTTTCATTTTTGGCTGATAAAAATCAGCGCCTCTTTAGAACTGGATGTAGAACAAACGTCTTTAAGTCACCGAAACGACGGGGCTAAAAGATGTTAAAAAAATGTGTTCAAATTTTCGCACAGGCAAAAGTTCAAGCCTCGTAGGCTACACACCACCTACGTTACACAAAGGTGTGAGATGGTTTGTCGATTTCACAGCCTGGGATCCGGCCATCAGTGCAATGCGCCGCAAACGCTACTATGTGAGCGGCAGTCTTTCAATCTCACAGAAGAAGGTTCGCGCCAACGAGATCATGCAGGTGCTTACGCGCCAGCTTGCCCAGGGATGGAACCCATGGGTGAACGACGATGACACTCGCGGTCATGTAATCTTCGAGAACTGCTTGCAGCGTTATGAGGATTATGTGGACCGCATGGACCGAAAGAAGACACGGCAGAGTTACCACTCGCGCGTGAACATCCTCCGTGAGTTCATCGCCTCACTCGCCAACCCCATCAAGTTCGCCTACCAGTTCGACCAGTCGTTCTGCAACGACTTCATCGACTGGATTTACCTCGACCGTGAGAGCAGTCCGCGTACACGCAACAACTACCGTGGTTGGCTCTTCGGCTTTGCCGAGTTCATGATGGCACGAAAGTACATCAACTCCAATCCTGTGGAACGCATCAAGGTGATGCCGGAACATGAGAAGTTCCGCAAAGACCTGACTCCCGAGATGCTGCGCCGTATGCAGACCTATCTGGAAGAGAACGACACGCCGTTCCTGCTCGCCTGCATGATGCAGTACTATACGCTCATCCGTCCAGGAGAGCTGAGCAATCTGAAGATTGGCGACATATCCCTCAAGAACCAGACGGTCTTTGTCTCGAAGAAGTTCAGCAAGAACCACCGCGATGCGGAGGTTGGCCTGAACAAGTCCATCATCAAGCTGATGCTCGACCTCGGTATCTTCAAGTGGCCCGACTCCCATTACCTCTTCGGAACGGGTTTCCTGCCCAACAGCGAGAAAATGGGAGCAGACCAGTTCAACAAACGCTGGAAGAAGATGCGAGCTGCACTTCGCTGGGACGACTGTTACCAGTTCTACTCCCTCAAGGACACCGGCATCCGTGACCTCGCCAATGCTGCGGGTGTTGTCGTTGCCCGTGACCAGGCACGCCACAGCGACATCACCACAACCAACAAGTACATCCAGAAGCACGGCGTGCAGGAGGTGACACTTGGCTTTGAAGGCAACCTCTCCTATGGAGACAATGAGAAGGACGAATAAGTATTGATCTTGCCTACAACGAAAAAGACATCCACTTTTAGGGCTAAATCGCCTTATAGGTGGATGTCTTTTCTTGTGTATGGCTATATAGCCTAAAATAAATGCGCTTTTCGCCGTGTAGCGTTGTATCTTGAAGAGCGTCTT
>ENA-ORRQ01000428-ORRQ01000428.1-human-gut-metagenome-genome-assembly--contig:-NODE-428-length-42169-cov-8.869141_pt1 | contig 42169 bp, 39 predicted proteins | sample MGYA00242177_ERZ509138 | MGnify/ENA primary metagenome ERZ509138 (study PRJEB26280, sample SAMEA2338628) | human gut metagenome | biome: human gut; feature: human-associated habitat; material: faeces... | reverse complement strand
CTCTTGGGGTTCCAAAGGGGCCATTCTCTTTTGCGAAAGAGAATGGCCCCTTTGATTCGCACCCCTGCGCGGCGCAGGGATACCCCCGCTGCACCTGTGCGGCAAACAGTCAACTTCTTTACAATCTCTTAACACTCTGCCCATTCCATTTTCAAATGACCTGCGGTATATTGAAAATAGCAAACTGCATAGGAGTGAGCTTCTTGAAGCACATTTTTATCATCAACCCCGCAGCGGGGAAGAAGGACAGCCGCCAGCGCGTGTACACGATGGCCGAGGCGCTGAAAAAGAACCACAATTTAGACGTTGAGTGTATGCTGACCAAATCGCGCGGGCATGCGACGGCTTTGACGCGCGCGATCGCGGAGACGGGCGACTATGTCCGCTTTTACGCCTGCGGCGGCGACGGCACGGTCAACGAGATCGCCAACGGCATCGCGGGCTTTCCCAACGCCGCGATGACCTGCATCCCCATCGGCACGGGCAACGATTTCCTTAAAAACTTCGGTAAGGACGCCGAGCCGCTGTTTCTTGACGCGGAAAACCTGTGGAACGGTGACGTGACACCGCTCGACCTCATCGACTGCAACGGCAAATACTGCCTGACGATCGCCTGCACAGGCATCGACGCGCGCATCGCCGAGAGCGTACACGAGTTTGGTGCATCGCCGATGCTCTCGGGCCGCGGGAGCTATTTAGCCAGCGTCGCGGTGAACTTCCTTTTCCGCAAAATCGGCCGCAGGTGGCGCGTCACGCTCGACGATGAGGTGATCGAAGACACGTTCGCGCTCGTCTCGATGTGCAACGGCCGCTACTACGGCGGCGGTTCCACCCCCGTGCCGGAGGCCCGCATGACCGACGGCGTCTTACATACGGTGCTCGTCAAGAACGTCAGCAAGGCGCGCTTTGCGACGCTCTTCCCCGATTACAGCGCGGGCAACTACAAAAAGCTGCCGCAGGACATCATCCGCGTCTCGACAGCGAAGCTCGTGCGCATCGAGGCGCTCGAGGGCGACCTTACGACCTGTCTTGACGGCGAGAGCATGCACTCCCAGTGCGTGACGCTGAAGCTCGCGGACAAGAAGGTCAATTTCTTCGCGCCCAAGGGCTGCGATCCGGATGCGACGGCGCGGTAACACGGCAGCTCAATAACAGAATAATTGACAAAAGAGGTCGAATGCTGCGGCATTCGACCTCTTTCGCCTCTCCGGTGGAAAAGCGGACGCAAGCGGGCTGAGGAGATTTTGAATAAGCTGTGAATTTTTGAAAAAATCCCCAAATACCCCTTGCAAATGCCTTGACGGTGCGCTATGATAGCACCGTTGGTTAGCACTCATCAAGTTTGAGTGCTAACCCGCCTGAAACCGTTAAAATTTTTAAAATATACAAGGAGGCACCAAGCCATGAAACTCACACCGCTTGCTGACCGCGTCATCCTCAAGATGGTCGAGGTCGAAGAGACCACCAAGGGCGGCATCATCCTGACCGCCAGCGCCAAGGAGAAGCCCTCCGTTGCCGAAGTCATTTCCGTCGGCCCCGGCGGCATGGTGGACGGTCACGACGTCGTGATGACCGTCAAGCCCGGCGACAAGGTCATCACCAGCAAGTATGCCGGCACCGAGGTCAAGCTCGATGACGAGGAGTACGTCGTCGTCCGCCAGAGCGATATTCTGGCCATCGTCGAGTAAGAAAGTCAAGAGGGGGCAGGCCCCCTCTTGAGAACACCCCGACAGCCCTCTGCAGCGCACTCGCGTTGCTCGCACGTTTGAGGGCTGCAAAGTGTTTTTTCTGACGCGCATGTCGTCAGAAAAAACGATCTAAATTATTTTCGCGTTCCGCGAAATTTCTAATGGAGGTACACTCTTATGTCTAAGCTCATTAAGTCCGGCGAAGAGGCGCGCAAGGCGCTTGAGGCCGGTGTTAACGTTCTTGCTGATACCGTCAAGGTCACCCTCGGCCCCAAGGGCCGCAACGTCGTTCTCGACAAGAAGTTCGGCGCTCCGCTGATCACCAACGACGGCGTGACCATCGCCAAGGAGATCGAGCTCGACGATCCGTTCGAGAACATGGGCGCGCAGCTCGTGCGCGAAGTTTCCACCAAGACGAACGACGTCGCGGGCGACGGCACCACGACTGCAACGCTGCTGGCGCAGGCCATGGTGCGCGAGGGCCTGAAGAACCTCGCCGCCGGTGCAAACCCCGTCGTGATGAAAAAGGGCATGGCCAAAGCCGTTGAGACTGCTGTCTCCGCCATCAAGGCCAACTCCCAGAAGGTCAACGGCACGGACGACATTGCCCGCGTCGGTACCGTCTCCAGCGGTGACGAATTCATCGGCAAGCTGATCGCCGAGGCCATGGAGAAGGTCAGCGCCGACGGCGTCATCACCATCGAGGAGTCCAAGACCGCCGAGACCTACAGCGAGGTCGTCGAGGGCATGATGTTCGACCGCGGCTACATCACCCCGTACATGGTCACCGATACTGAGAAGATGGAAGCCGTCATCGACGACGCTTACCTGCTGATCACCGATAAGAAGATCTCCGTCATCTCCGACATTCTCCCGATCCTCGAGCAGCTCGTTCAGAGCGGCAAGAAGCTCGTCATCATCGCCGAGGACGTCGAGGGTGAGGCTCTCTCCACCCTGATCGTCAACCGCCTGCGCGGCACGCTGAACGTTGTGTGCGTCAAGGCGCCCGGCTTCGGCGATCGCCGTAAGGAAATGCTGCAGGATATCGCCATCCTGACCGGCGGCCAGGTCATCTCCGAGGAGCTTGGCTACGAGCTCAAGAACACCACGATCGACATGCTCGGCCGTGCCCGCCAGATCAAGGTCACCAAGGAGAACACCACCATCGTCGACGGTGCCGGCGACAAACAGGCCATCGCTGACCGCGTGGCGCAGATCCGCGCCCAGATCGGCGTGACCACCAGCGAATACGACAAGGAAAAGCTGCAGGAGCGCCTTGCCAAGCTCGCCGGCGGCGTGGCCGTCATCAAGGTCGGCGCTGCGACCGAGACCGAGATGAAGGAAAAGAAGCTGCGCATCGAGGACGCGCTGAACGCGACCCGCGCGGCTGTGGAAGAGGGCATCGTCGCCGGCGGCGGCACTGCCTATGTCAATGCCGTTCCCGCTGTGGAAAAGCTCATCAGCGAGGTTGAGGGCGATGAGAAGACCGGTGTCCAGATCATCGTCAAGGCCCTGCAGGAGCCCATCCGTCAGATCGCGGCCAACGCCGGTATCGACGGCAGCGTCGTTCTTGAGAAGATCAAGACCAGCGGCAAGGTCGGCTACGGCTTCGATGCCTACAAGGAAGTCTACTGCGACATGATCTCCGCCGGTATCGTCGACCCCGCAAAGGTCACGCGCTCCGCGCTGGAGAACGCTGCGTCTGTCAGCTCCATGGTGCTGACCACTGAGGCGCTCGTTGCTGACAAGCCCGAGCCCCCCGCACCGGCCGCGCCCGGCGCCGGCATGGGCGACATGGGCGGCATGTACTAAGAGACACCGCAAAGCCTTGAAATTGCTTGATTTTTTGGATGCGCAAAAGCGAATTTACGCCAAACTTACGCCACTTACGCCAAAAATTCAAGCGCATTATAGGGTAACAGAAATCGGCACCTGCCTCAAAAGCAGGTGCCGATTTTTCCTTATTTGCGTTTCTTTTTGCCCTTTCCGTGTGGTAGCTGCGGTCGTGCTTTTCCGCGCTGGTTGATGGGACTTTTCAGGTACTTGGACTTTTTAAGTCCGCTGATGATTGAGACAAACTCTTCCTTCGTAAGTGTGTCATAATCAAGTCCGATTGTTGCCATGAGCGCACGGACTTGCTTTTCCTTGGAACTGCCCTCAAAGTTCATCGCATCCTGCAACTGACCCTGCACGGTTGCAACAAGGGTTGTTTCATCCGCAGTCATGGTGTCAGGGCGATGCTCATTCCGAATGTCACGGAGGATACCTTTCAGATCATCTGCAATCAAGCTTCCGAAATACTCGTCCTCTCTGATCTGCGCGACTTCCAGTGTCCGCAGGTGCAGATCATTTTCCTCGCCGCCGTTTTTCATCAGCGCCATCTGCCGGACGGCTTCCAGCACGGCGTTCATGTCGTTAACCCGCATATCCGCGATCCGGTCAACGTAAATTTCTGTGTCCAGCATGAAACGCTGGAAATCCTTGTGGCAGATCAGCTCCGATAGCAGCCGGTGGTTGAACTTGCCTGTCCTCAATACTTCGATTGCATCATCACCCAAATGCAGAGCGTCCAGCTCTGTGTTTGGGTGATTTTTTTGTTCTGTCAGCCCCAGCAGATAATCGGTGGACACGCCGTAGAACTTTGCCAGCTCCACCATGCTGAACGGGCTAATGTCCTTGAAATCGTCGGCTTCGTATTTTCCCAGCGCGGACTTTGAGATTCCTGTTTCCGCAGATAGCTGTTCCAGCGTCAGACCGCGCTCTACACGCAGGTCTTTGAGCCGTTCCTGAATGGTGAGTTTTGGCTGCATAGCGGCGTCCTCCCTTCAAATTTCTGCCCTTTCCGGTCTTGTCCATAAGCGTGGAAATCTGCGTTTTTCGGCGCGTTTTCCGACCTCTTGGATATACGGGAGAGGGCTATATTTTTCGCTAAAATGGTCTTGCAATCGCACCTGAACCTTGAAAATTGCATGACCGTCCGAACGGGATATGTCCTCTGGCGAAGTGCCGCATCCAGCGCACCAAGGAGAACGAAACGCCGGGAGCGATCCTCCGGGCAGGAACGACGTTCGGAAAGAGCGGCAAAATCAAACGTAAAAATCAAAGCAAGTGAAAACGGCGAAATAGTTTTCTACTCTGTGCAGTTGTCCGCACGGAACAGAGCGCTATCCGGCAGCGAACGACGTTTGCTGTCTGGTTTGACATTTCGCCGTTTCACACAAAGACACATCAAACGGCAAAAGCTGCGGGTGTTGCCCGTGACCAACGCATCATCGGCGGTATTTCCAGTGAAAAGCCGTACATCAAAAATCAGCGCCCTATGGCGAACGGGTGTCACGATTTGACAAACCCATTTTACCATAGAACGTACCGAAAAAACAGGAGGAAAGCTTGAATATGAGAAAATCTGAAACCTATCGCAACGAGATCAAGTCCTACATCGTCCGCACCGGCATGACCATGACCGAGGTGGTGGACTATCTCTCCGATGAATATGGATGGAGCCGCAGCGTCCCAAATCTCTCAGGCAAGCTCAAGCGCGGTTCGCTTCGCTATGGCGAGGCGGTAGAGTTGGCGGACGCGCTGGGGTACGACATCGTGTGGCAGAAGCGGAAGGATGTGAAGTAATATCAAATCTACGGCTTATGGTTACATCCGCGTTTCCACCAAGGAACAAAATGAGAATCGGCAAGTGATTGCCCTGCGGGAAGTCGGTGTTGCCGAGAAGAATATTTACATGGACAAGCAGTCCGGCAAGGATTTCAACCGTCCGCAATATAAGAAGCTACTGCGGAAGATGAAAAAAGACGATCTGCTCTATATCAAGAGCATCGACCGTCTGGGACGCAACTACGCAGAAATTTTGGAGCAATGGAGGATGCTCACAAAAGATAAGGACATCGACATTGTGGTGCTGGATATGCCGCTGCTGGATACCCGGCGCGGCAAAGATTTAATGGGAACCTTCCTCAGCGACATTGTGCTGCAGGTTCTTTCGTTTGTTGCCGAGAACGAACGCACCAATATCCGTCAGCGTCAGGCAGAGGGCATTGCAGCGGCAAAAGCAAAGGGAATCCGCTTCGGACGGGTTCCCAAACCGCTGCCTGAGAACTTCCACGCTGTCTATCAGCGATGGAAAAGCGGTGAGATCACGGGAACAGCGGCAGCAAAAGAGTGTGGGATGCCGCTGTCTTCGTTTCGCTACCGGGCGGAGATTTACGAAAAAGCCAAATTATCGTAACAGATGTGTTTTTACAGAAATGTGTACCTTCCTGTCAAGCAATTTTTGCGGTTGGCGCGTTTGCTAAAATGCGATGTTTTTCGCAATTCTTCGGTGGCAATCACTTCAAAATCGTGGTATAATTGATTTGCATATAAAAATTGTGCTTTTACAGGAAGGTACACTTTTTGAAAAAAGCAAAGGAGGTCAAGCTATGGCGGCAATCACTTCGGTAATCAAATACGAAGGCGATAACAGCACCTTCATCTGGAAGCATCCTTGCGAGGACTTCAACACATCGTCCCAGTTGATTGTCCACGAATCACAGGAAGCAATCTTTTTTCTGAACGGACAGGCGCTTGATTTGTTCGGTCCGGGACGTCATACGCTGGAAACTGAGAATATTCCCATTCTGCGCCATCTAATCAACATCCCAACAGGCGGTGAAAGCGCATTTCACTGCGAAATCTATTTCATCAATAAAACCGAGCAAATGGCAATTCGCTGGGGAACGGACAGCAAGGTGCAGTATGTAGAGCCAACCTACAAGTTTCCGCTTTCCATTGGTGCGAGCGGTGAAATGTCCCTCTGCGTAGATGATTCACGCAAATTGTTGGTCAAGTTGGTCGGTACAGAGCGGGTTTTGGATCGCCAGCAGTTGACTACTTATTTTCGCAGTATTCTGATGGCAAAGGTAAAAACTTACATTGCTCAGGCAATGCGTACCAATGCCATCAATATCTTCGAGATTGATGAAAACCTTGAGACATTTTCAGCAGATATCCAACAGCGGCTAATTCCCGATTTTCTTGATTATGGCGTGCAGCTCAAGCGCTTCTATGTTACTACGGTGGTTAAACCGGACGGCGATCCACAGTATGAAAAGTTCAAGGAACTGCATTTCCGTCAGTATGCTGATATAGCGGAGGCAAAGCTAAAGCAGCAGACTGATGTGATCCACGCACAAACCGAAGCACAGAAGGTCGTCATTGATTCTCAAGCACAGGCAACCAAGCGGATGCAGGAGGGCTATACTTATCAGCAGGAACGCGGATTCGATGTAGCGCAGGATGCCGCCAAAAATGAGGGCGCAGGACAGTTTTCCAGCATGGGCATCGGATTGGGGATGATGGCTGGCGTTGGAGGTACAGTCGGCGGCATGGTTGGCGGAGCCGTGTCTGACGCATTTGCAGGAATTACGACCCAACCGCAAGCGACAGCAAATCGCTTTTGTGACCAATGCGGAGCCGAATTGACGCCGGGTGCTGCATTCTGCGATGAGTGCGGTGCGCCGCAGGCAACTCCTGACACCTGCGCAAAATGCGGCTTTAAGTTCATCAAACCCGGTAAGTTCTGCCCCAAATGCGGCGCAAAGAGGGAGGGCTGACAATGAAAAAGAACAGCTCAAAGGGCTATGTCATTCTTGGTATCTTGTTCGCCTTGGTCAGCGTAATTGCATTTGCCGTCCCGTCGGCAAAAACCGCAGCATTTGGGATATCTTATGCATTTACTGTGGTTGCATTTGCTGCCCAGATTGTGATTTGGAAATCGGCTCTTGGACGCGCCAAACCCCTGAAAAGCAAGTTTCTTGGTTTCCCAATCGTCCATATCGGCATTGTATATCTTGTAGTTCAGGTCATTGCTTTCGCCGTATTTCTATTTATCCCCACGCTCCCGGTTTGGAGTGCAGTCGTTGCTTGTGCAGCAATTGCGGGCGTATTCGCTGTTTGCCTGATCACCTCCGATGTTGGGCGCAGTGAGATTGAGCGAGTATCTGCAAAGGAGCAGGAAAAGACTTTCTATATCAAGCAACTGCAAGTGGATGTCGAACTACTGGCCGGAGCTGAAACAGATACCGCAACAAAATCAGCGTTGACGCGGTTAGCAGAGAAAATACGCTATTCCGATCCTATGAGCGATGGACAATTGGCAGATATTGAAGATCGAATTACTGTAAAATTTGCCGAATTGAAATCCGCAACGGATAAAGTCAAAATTATTGCCGAACTTAATTTGCTTTTAGACGAGCGAAATAAAACAATCAAAATTTTGAAATAATTGGAGGAAAGAGAAAGTGAAGCAGCTAACTTGTGAAATGTGCGGAAGCACTGACCTGATGAAACAGGACGGCGTTTTTGTTTGCCAGTCTTGCGGAACAAAGTATTCTGTAGAAGAGGCAAAGAAAATGATGGTCGAGGGTACTGTTGATGTTACCGGTAGTACCGTGAAGGTTGATACATCCGGAGAACTCGCAAACCTCTATCAGATTGCCCGCAGAGCAAAAGATGATAATAATGGCGAAAATGCGGCAAAGTATTATGATATGGTGCTTATGAAAGACCCTACAAGCTGGGAAGCATCGTTCTATGTTGTTTATTTCAAAGCCATGGAATGCAAAATTGCGCAAATACAATCCGCTGGTATATCAGTGGCCAACTGCATTGATACTGTCCTCAAATTGATTAAAGATAATGTATCAAGTAAGGATGAACAGAAAGCCGCATATACAGAGGTAGCCAACCGGGTTATGGTTATTTCTGGCATGTTGTTTAATGGAGCCAAAAATCATTATGACGGCATTGATATCCAAATTCGAAGCAACTATACACAAGAGTGGATTAACAATGGATTTGCAGCTATGCAATGTGTTTACACTCTTGGTGACAACCTTGACTTGCTATTTGGAACCGATACAGAAGCTAATCAATTGTCTGCCTCTGCGTGGAAGCAAGGCGTTGCGTGGCATCAATCTTTGATGGGCAATCTGGTAGATAAGGACGGTAATAGGAACGTAGTAAATGGATATGTTTCTAAAATTGAAAAATACGACAGTACATATACAGCACCTCAAGAAAACACAGGTGGTTGCTATATCGCTACCGCTGTTTACGGTTCCTACGATTGCCCGCAAGTATGGACCTTGCGCCGCTTCCGTGACTATACCCTTGCTGAAACTTGGTATGGCAGAACATTCATCCGCACTTATTACGCAATCAGCCCCACCCTCGTTAAGTGGTTCGGGCATACCGAGTGGTTCAAAAAAATGTGGAAAGGCAGACTTGATCGAATGGTTGCCAATTTGAACGCTGAGGGTGTTGAAGATACTCCGTATGTGGATCAGGAGTGGTGAATATGGTTGGAGATTATAAAGTGTGCATTGATGAAGCAACAGCGTTTCTAAATGTGGCAAAATCATGCATTGACAGTATCGGAGAGTTTCTGTCCGGGAAAATGTATCCATTTGCAGTGAATGCAAGCTTTTCCTGTGAATTGTTTATTAAGGCAATTATGATCAAACAATCACCTACCCAGGAGTTTAGTCGAGGTCATGATCTGAAACAACTCTTTGATGCACTTGATGATAAAGATAGAACGGCGATCAGATCGGCATATAATAAAAAGTGCAGCAAGCCCTTGGATGAACTGTTGGATGAATCAAGTAAAGCCTTTGAGGATTGGAGATATGCTTTAGAAAAAGGCGTTTCAATTTGTGTGACTGGAATCATAGCCTTTGCTGAAGCATTACAAGAGTACAACAAGGCAATTTAATGAATAGAAAGTCAATACCAAATGATAATCCCATGGTAAGGGCGCACTTCTATACTCCCCTGACGGGAGTATGTGCGCTCTGCGAGGCAGACAGCCCGGACGGTTGATTGTCCGGGCTGTTTTGCGTCACTCCGTTCCGTACAAGGGGCTGCACCCCTTGCGACGCTTGCGCGTCTATCCCAGCGGACTTTGCAGCGGAAACAATCTGCTGACGCAGACCATTCCCGCCGCAAAGCCTGAAAATCCCATACCGTGAGTCAGACCGTCTACCGAAAATGTAGGCGGTCTTTTTGCATCTATCCATCCCATCATTTATCAGTCAGGAGGTTAAAATCATGCACGAAAAAGAAATCGAAAAGCTGCAAGCCGAGAAAGAGAAAGTTGAACGCCAGCTTGTACAGGAACAGCACATAATCCAGCGGCTTGAAAACCGCGCCGCCTACTATGCAAAGGGAGAACGGCGCAAGCGGGCGCACCGGCTTATCACCCGTGGTGCAGCCATCGAGAGCGTCGCACCGCAGACAAAGGATTTGAGTGAAAGCGCGTTTTATGCTTTTGCCGAACAGGTCTTTGCGCTGACAGACACGCAAAGATTGCTCACAAAAACCGTCAGAGATCATGCGGGAGGTGACTGAGTATCGCACTATTTCATTTTCATGTGACGCAGATCAAGCGCAGCGCGGGGCAGTCTGCCGTGGCTGCTGCCGCCTACCGCGCCGGGGAAAAGCTGCACAGTGCGTATTACGGCGAGGACAGCGACTACACCCGCAAGGGCGGCGTGATCTGCTCTGAGATCCTGCTGCCGTCCCATGCGCCGCCAGAGTACGCAGACCGTGAAACGCTCTGGAATGCGGTAGAAAAAGCCGAGCGCGGCAAGAAAGCCCAGCTTGCCTACAGCTTTGACATTGCCTTGCAGAATGAGTTTTCCATGCAGGAGAACATCGATCTTGCAAGGCAATTCTTATTGGACAATTTCGTGAGCCGGGGCATGGTGGCAGACTTTGCCGTGCATCAGCCGGACAAGGAGGACGGCGGCATTTCTAATCCGCATTTTCACGTCATGTGTCCGATTCGCCCTATTGAGCCGGACGGCAGGTGGGGCAAGAAACAGCGGCGGGAATATGTGCTGGATGAGCATGGAGAGCGCGTTCTGGACGAGGCAGGCAATTATGTGTTCAACGCCGTTCCCACGACGGACTGGGGCAAACCCGAAACGCTGGAAGCGTGGCGGCAGGCATGGGCTGAGATGTGCAATGCCAAGTTTGCCGAAAAAGGCTTAGACTGCCGCATTGACCACCGCAGCTTTGCCCGTCAGGGTGTGGAGCAGATCCCCACCCAGCACGAAGGTCCCACCGTCCGGGCAATGGAGGCAAAGGGCATCCGCACCGACAAAGGTGATCTCAACCGCTTCATTCGGAAAACCAACGCGCTGCTGCGTGAGGCAAAGGAAAAGATCGCTGCGCTGATCGGCTGGCTGAAGGACGTGAAAGCCGAGCTTGCCAAGCCCCAGCCGCCCATGCTCAACGATCTGCTGGCGCTGCATTGCGCCAATCGCAACAAGGGTGCGTACAGCAATAAGGCGAAGAACGCCAACTTGCAGCGTTACGCCGAGGCGTTCAGCTTTCTGCAATCCAAGAATCTTTATACCGTGGACGATCTGGAAAGTACGCTTCACGCCATGCAGGACAAAATCGACACGCTGAAAAAGTCGGCATCGTCAAAGCAAGCCCGTATCAAAGAAGTGGACGAACTGCTGCGGATGGTGGACTACTACAAGTCTGGCAATCCCGCTGCGGACAAGCTGAAATCCATCCGATTTGAGAAATCCAGGCAGAAATACAAATCCGAACACGATAACGAGTTGCGGACGTTCTACATGGCAGAGCGCAAGCTGAAACCGTATTTCAAAGATGGCAAGCTACCCATCACCGCATGGCGCAGAGAACGGGAGCAGTTGGAGCAGGAATATAGGGACATTCAGTCAGAGCTTTCGCCGCTCCATGCCGACGCGAAAAAGCTCTGGACGATTCATTACAACATCTACGAGGTGCAGCATGAACAGGAGCGCCAGAACGCCGCGACGCGGCAGAAAAAGCAGGAGATTGAACACTAAGGAGGGCATTGCCTATTGAGTATCTTTGAAGCCGTCAAGCAGTCTGTGACCACCCGGCAGGCTGCGGAGCGATACGGCATCCGGGTGGAGCGAAACGGAATGTGCCACTGTCCGTTCCACGATGACAGTACACCCAGCATGAAGCTGGATCGCCGGTATTACTGCTTCGGCTGCGGAGCTACCGGGGACGTGATTGACTTCGTTTCCCAGCTTCGTGGGATCGGCAGCAAGGATGCCGCAATTCTGCTGGCACAGGATTTTGCCATCCCGTATGAAGGTAGTACTGATAAGCCAAGCAAGCTGCGACAACAAAATACTGACGAACAGAATTATCAGCACATGGAACGCTACTGCTTCCGTGTGCTGTTGGACTATTACCGGCTGTTATGCCGTTGGAAGAAGGACCATGCCCCGCGAACGCCGGAGGACGACTATCATCCGCGCTTTGTAGAAGCATTACAGAAGCTCTCGTTGATTGCATATCTGCTGGACGAGCTGTTGGGCGGGGATATGCAGGCGCGGGCATCCGTTGTGATCGAATATGGAGAGGAAGTGAGGAAACTTGAGCAGCGAATGGCAGAGCTTGCCGCCGCAGATGAGGCAGCAGCTCAAAATTCAGGCGGGCAGTATAGCGCCTCCGATGAGCATTGAAGAAGTAAAAGCCATGCTGGACACCACGGAAAAAGGCGGTGTCCGCAACAGTATCAAGAATTGCCTGACGGTGTTTCAGCACGATCCGCTGCTCTCCGGCGCGATCGCCGACAATCTGCTGACCGACCGCACCGACATTGTGAAGCCCATCGGCTACGACCGAAGCCCCGGCACCTCCATGACCGACACGGATATGAAGTACATCCGGCTGTATCTGGAAGAGAATTACGACCTGACAAGTGAGAAGAAAATCATAGATGCCGCCGATCTCGCTGCCCATCAGAACAGCTATCACCCGGTCCGGGACTATCTGAACAGTCTTGCATGGGACGGAATAGAACGTATCCGCTACTGTCTGCACCACTTTCTCGGCACGGAAGCGGATGAGTATACCTTTCAGGCATTACGGCTGTTCCTGCTGGGTGCGATTCATCGGGCATTTCATCCCGGCTGCAAATTTGAGGTTATGCTCTGTCTGGTGGGCGGTCAGGGCGCGGGAAAGTCCACCTTCTTCCGGCTGCTGGCAGGAAAGGACGAGTGGTTCTCCGACGATCTGCGGAAGCTGGACGATGAAAATGTGTACCGCAAGCTGCAAGGGCACTGGATTATAGAAATGTCCGAAATGATCGCAACCGCCAATGCCAAGAGCATTGAGGAAATCAAGTCGTTTCTGAGCCGCCAGAAGGAGGTCTACAAAATCCCGTATGAAACCCATCCGGCAGATCGATTGCGGCAATGCGTGTTCGGCGGTACGTCAAACGCAATGGATTTCCTGCCCCTCGACCGTTCCGGCAATCGTCGCTTTTTGCCGGTACAGGTCTGCCCGGAGCAGGCGGAGGTTCACATTTTGGAGGATGAAGCCGCATCCAAAGCCTACTTACGGCAGGTGTGGGCGGAGGCAATGACCATCTACCGGGCAGGCGGCTGGAAGCTGACGTTCAGCCCGGAAATGGTGCATTATCTCAAGGAACATCAGAAGGACTTCATGCCGGAGGACACGAAAGCTGGCATGATTCAGGCATTTCTTGATAGCTATGCAGGCGATACCGTCTGTTCCAAGCAGCTTTACAAGGAGGCGCTGAACCATGCTTTTGACGAGCCGAAGCAATGGGAAATCCGCGAGATCAACGAGATTATGAACCAGTGCGTGACCGGCTGGACGTATTTCTCCAATCCCCGCAGCTTTGCCGGGTACGGCAGGCAAAAGGGCTGGGAGCGCGAAAGAGCTGCAACCGACAGCGGCAACTCAGCCGCAAAAATCCCGGACGGCTTTGTAGAGATTACAGAGCAGATCGAGATGCCGTTCTGAAAAGCACGGCTGGTTGCAAAGTCTGTTGTTATCCTGTTGCCGGGCTGGTTGTCGGGAGAATCCCTGTCCTGTCAGGCTTTTTCTGCCTTTGACAACCAAAACAACAGAAAAATAGAAGAAAAGGATAATCGTAAATCAACCGTCAGACCGGGTATGTTTCGAGGATTTTGGAAGTCCGTTGCCGGACTTCGTTGCCGCCTCGCCCTGTCTGGCTATTTTTGTATGGAGGGTAAACTGCCTATGAAGGAAATCCCGATTTGGGAAAAGAGCAATCTGAGCTTGGAGGAGGCTGCGGCTTATTCCGGCATTGGTATCAACAAACTGCGTGAGATCACCAACGAGGACCGGTGCAAATTTGTCCTCTGGGTGGGCAACAAGCGCCTAATTAAACGCCGCCTGTTCGATCAGTTCATCGAGCAGGCGTATTCTATTTGAAATTTGTGGTGTAAATCGGAGCCTTGATATGATACAATAAGTGTGTCATATCAAGGCTCTTTCCATCACGGGAAGGAGTTTGACAATGTCCGAAAAGCGCAAAGACAACAAAGGACGCATCCTGCGGACAGGAGAGAGCCAGAGAAAAGGCCTGATTTATCAATATCGGTACACAGACATTCGCAGCAAGCAGCAGACGGTGTATTCCTCCGATCTGAAAGAACTGCGTGAAAAAGAAAAGGAAATCCAGAAGCAGCTCGATGATGGCATTGATTATTTGCCTGAAAATCTGCGTAGAGTTACGGTAATATGTGTAGGTTTCCGACACAACAGCAAAAATGAAAGAAGTGCCAAACGCCCTGAAATATCAAGGCTTGGAGGCTTTTGAAGGGATATAACAGCAATGACAAAAATCTTATTCATCTGCCACGGCAATATCTTAAGAAGCCTCGAAAAAGCCTGCTATATCAATGGTTTTCATCGCTCAAACGGCGCCTACTACACCACAATTACACCATTTGTGAAAGAGTCTTGATATGACGAAATTATAAAATAAAAAGGGCAGAGTGGCATCTTGTTGATGTACTCTGCCCTTGCTGAATCATAGATGCGCCTCTTTTTCCTCTGCCAATGAATGGATAGCATTCTAAATACATAGGCAGTGCGCATTTCTATAAATGTACGCTGCAAACTTGCTGTTGAATTTTACAGCAAAATGGGATATACTATGTTTGAAAGGAGCTGATAGATAATGCCGAACATTAAACCCATTTCTGACCTGCGAAATTACAGCGAGGTACTGCATGATGTGGCTGTGGGCGCTCCTGTCTTTTTGACGAAAAACGGGCGCGGGCGGTACGCTATCGTGGATATGCAGGACTATGAGAGAACACAGGCGACCATCCGCCTGATGAATGAGCTTGCAAAAGGCCGCCACTCCGGCGAAACGGAAGGCTGGCTGACACCGGACGATATGATGGCGCACTTCCACGCGAGAGCGAATGAAGAATAAAATTCATTATTCACCCGAGTCCCGTCGCGATTTGGATGATATTTGGGATTACATCGTATTGGAACTTCAGAATCGTTCTGCTGCGGAGCGCGTGATAGATCACATTATGAACGCGGTTGACCCGTTGAAAAATTTCGCAGAAATGGGAACCCCGTTATCCTCCATTGCAGATGTAGGAACAGACTATCGTTTTCTTGTCAGTGGCAATTATATGGTATTTTACCGTGTGCAAGGTTGCGATGTCTACATTGACCGCGTTCTGTATGGACGAAGCGATTATATGAGCAGCTTGTTCAAAGACTCGCTGCGCGAGGAAACAACCGAATAAAATTAAAAACCGGCAAGTTTCTACAGAAACTTGCCGGTTTTTGGCTCAAGTAGAATTATAAGATTTCATCAAATCAAAAGGATAAAAAAGAGTATCGGACGGAAACAATCAGTATTCCAATATATTAGCCTATCTCTCTCAACAAATCTCTGACGACACTTTCAATCCGGTCAATTTCGTCTGCAGGAAGCCCCCCTGTATGCATAATTATATTGCGAGACATTTCCAAATCATCCATGCGAGACATGAGCCATGCCTGGTTAGGAATTATATCCGAAAAATCATCCCAATTAGCAATAACGATTTGCCCTAGATTTCCAAGCATAGTATTGAAAAACGAGCGGGAGACAAATAAAATGTTCTCATATCAGCAAGCAGTGAAATAAAAGTAACCTTAAAATATCTGCCGGCGACGCAAAAAGGCAGGTACTCGCTAAGTGCCTGCCTTTATTAATCCTGCTCTCAATCCGCGCCCTGCGTGGACTCTGCGCAGCGGGCGACGAACGACGCGACTGCGTCATCGGCGCTTGCGATGCTGCCGTCCAGCAGTTCGTTTGCCGCATGGCTCAGGAGCGTGCCGATGTAGGCCGGAACCGTTCCATCGCTGACGCCCTTCATCTCCACCTTATCGATATCGTTCAGCGCGGTGTAGCGCTCATCCGTCGTTTCCTTAGCAGCAGAGGGAACGCCCTTGATAGAAGCAAGCGTGTTCAGCTCGTCCTGACGGGCCATAAAGCGCAGAAATTCGACCGCGTAGTCCTGCGCGTCACTCTCCTTTTTGACCGCAAAGCCGTACCACGGCTCGACATATTCGTAAACGCCGCCATCGCCCATCGGGGCATACATGAACTCATACTCGAACGGATCTGCGCTGAACGTTTCGGACTTGGTTTGGGTTCTGCGAAATGCGCCGGGTCTGAGCGAAACAGATGAAGCGTGGTCTGAAAAGCTGCTGCCTGCGAATGCCCCGGAAAAATGCTATATGCCGCAATAACAGAAGGCCGCCATCTCAATGAGCTACTGCTCACCGAGATGGCGGCTTATATGCTTACTGTTCAAATTCCTTCGACCAGTCGCGGTTCTCCCGCTTGGCGGTCTGCGTTTCGTAAACGCCATCCGCCTTGCGCTCGTACTCGTGCGAGTTCGTCGCCTCCTGGATCGCAAGATAGCCCCAGAAGGTCTTCGGATTGTCCGGCCAGACGATCTGGTTTGCAAGCAAGTCGCTCTCCTTCTCCGGCAGGCGGTGCAGCACGCGGTTCAGAAGCGTCGCTGTCTCGGCGCGGGTGAGGTTGCTTTCCGGACAGAACACCGTTTTGCTGCTTCCTTCCACCCAGCCATTGCCGTAAGCCTTGCCGATCGCATTCTCGGCCCAGTGGCCGGAAATATCGGTGAACGGCGTATCGGCCGACTTGGCAGTCTCGTCAAAGCGTGCGATCATCGCGGCGAATTCCGCGCGCGTGATGGGTGCGTTCGGGCGGAACGTGCCGTCGGGATAGCCGCTGATGATGCCCATCTTCGAGAGCGTGGACACCGCCGCGGCGTACCACGCAGTATCCGACACATCGCTGTAAGCGTTGTCCTTCGTCAAATTCTGCATGCGCACATCGTCTTTGAGGAGGCGGAAGAGCACGGTCGCCACCTCGGCGCGGCTGATGCTTCCGTTCGGGCGAACGGTGCCATCCTCGTAACCGAGCAAGTAGGCGTAATGATCCTCGCCGTTGAGCATTTCCGGGATGGGTGCGAGCGTCGGCTTTGTCTCGTCCGGCTTTGCGGGCGTAGACGGGGTCGAGGGTCTGCGCTGCGCGCTGAAACGCGCGTAATAGGTCGTTCCCTGCCAGACGGCGCCGTCCTTCTTCGTCGGGACGAAGGTAAGTTCCTTCGACAAAAGCGTGCCGTCGGCGCTGTACCAGCCGTCGAACCGCGCGCCGCTCTTCGCCTGCGCGGTCGAGCCCTTGGCCGTACCCGTCACGGCGGCAACAGTCTCCAACGCGCTGCTCACCGAGCCGAGCTCCGCGTCGTTCGGCTCATAGCCGATCGTCACGCTCTGCTCTTCCCAGACGGCGTAGAGGGTCACCACATCGTTATCATTTGTAAGATTTTTGAATTCCTCGTCCAGCTTGATACTCTTCTGATCTTCGTACTTGACCTCGCCTGCCGACTCCGTTGCCCAGCCCACGAATCTATAGCCCTCGCGGCTGAAGGCACACTTCTCCAGCGGATGCGCCTGCCCGTGCGGGAAGGTCTGGTCCTCCATCGTATCCGTGCCACCGTTGGCGTCATAGTGCAGCACATACTGCTTCAGACGGAACCGCGCCACATAGCTGCCGTCTTGGTAGCGTCCGGACGAGCCCTTTTCCGGCGTATAGGTCGTTTTGTCTGTCAGGGGATGCTTCCCCTGCGCATCGTACCAGCCTGCAAACACGCTGCCTTGTCTCGGCACAGCCGTCGCGCCGCGCGCCGTGCCGGTCTCGGGATTGAGCTTCTCATAGACCGTGCCTTCCTGCACGGTGATAGTATCATTTCCTTTCGCAGCAGTGCCATTCAGCGTGACCGTACCGAGCGAAGTCGGTTCCGGCGTGTAGAAGATGGTCACATCGGGCAGTTTTTCCCACTGCGCGTAGAGGGTGATCGAACCGCCGTCCACAATCTTAACTCCCTGATACGTCGTCACCTCTGCAAACGGCGCTTCATCAGCATAGGTGCGCCCCTTCCCATCTTCCGACTCCGCCCAGCCAGTAAACACATACCCCGGACGCTTAAATTTGTTCTTCCTGAGCTTGGTCGGCTGGTCTTTCGAGTCGGGATCATGGAACTTCTGCGGCTCCATCGTGGCTTTTTTATCATCGCCATTTCCATTGAAATTGACAGTAAAGCTGTCGTGCGCGAACACGGCGACATAGTGCACGAGCACGGGCGTTCCGTTCTCCGTGAGCGAGTTCAGCTTCTCCTGCATCATGGCCGTGGTAACAGTCAAGGTCGTGCCGTTGATTGCACTTGTACTCACCGACTCCAATTGGCCGTTGTCGTCCTTTTCATACCAGCCGACAAAATGGTAGCCGTCACGCGGAGTCGCTTTCGAGGAAACGGTTTTCTTCTCTACCTTACCGTTCTGCACCGTAAAGCTGCCGCCCTTCGTGCCCACATCGCCCCAGTTCGAATCGTTGACGGCAAAGTCCACCGTTGCCATGTCTTTGTTCTTATAGACGGCGTAGAGCGTTACTTCCTGTCCATTCTTCGTGATTCCAAGCTTTCTGTATCCGATGGAATCGCCGGGGGCCTGCGTCTCGATGGTACTCAAGTTACCATCTGTCGGCTTATAAATGCTCCAACCGGCAAAATACTTGTCGTCGGGGATTTTCGTCCCGGCAGGAAGCTCCATCAGCTTGATCGACGCGCCGAAGGGAATGCCCGTTGGGGCATCGAGGCCTGGCTTACTGCTGCCCAGCAGCGCGGCATAGTCGTAGCTTGCATATTTCGGATCGCTGATAGGCTCTCCATCGCCGGTATCATACACTACGGTGTAGGTATACGGGGTGAATTCCCACTGGCCGGTGAGCGTCAGATCATTTCCCGGCATGTCAAAGCCGTCGCCCGCCGCAACAATACCTTTATCTTTTGTGTCGCTGCGCTGCCAGCCCTTGAACGACCAATCTCCATAGAGCGTCACGTTGCCCGTGACCAGCACGTCTTCCCCATCCGTGGTCTGATTTCGGGCGGGCTCGGCCTGCGCCGTAACGCTCTCGCCGCGGTAGTAGTTTTCCGTCAGCTCGAAGCTGCCGCTCGGGCTCCAGCGGGTGTTGTCCGCAAACTGGTAGGTCAGCGTGTGCTTCTCCTCCGGAATAAATGTCCAGAAGCCCGTCAGCGTGCGGTCCCCCGTCACGTTGATAAGTTCTGTCTCGCGGATCACAATATCACCGCCGGTCCCGCTGCTCCCGACGTCCTCTCCGTCGTGCCAGCCGGTGAAGACCCACTTGCCGGGAACCGTTCTGCCATCTTTCGTGCCTGTGCCGTCGATGGTCGTCTTGTCTCTTATAAAGTCTTTGGAAATATAATACGTGCCGCCGTCGATGACCGTACCGGGACTCGGAGGCTCCGGCTTATTCTGCGGGCATTTACCGATATCTTTTGTCCACTGATACTTCACCGTATGCGTGGGGGCAAAGCGGGCGTAGACGGTCTGCACGCCTTCAGCCTTTGCCGTATAAGTATATGTTTTCTGATTGCTGATGAGCTCATATTTTTTGCCGTCGACTTTGCCGTCGATTTTGCCGTCGACCTGCTGATACCAGCCGATGAATTCGTAGCCTGCCTTGGCCGTCGCAGTCGCCGTGATCTTCTCGTTGGCCTGAGAATAGTAGTCGGTGACCGCTCCATTCGTTTCTGTTGTAATAGCCGATCCGTCGCTCTTTCCTACTGTAATGCTGCCGCACTCCGTATTCTCCCGGATATCAGCGCTCACCGTACCGTTTTCCCTCACCCGCGAGGCGGTGACAAAGCGCTGGCGCCACTTCCACTGGGCGATGAGCGTCGCGCCGCCGGATTTGAGCGTTTCCTTTGTGCCATCATCCGCCGTAAAGGTAAAGGTTTCGCTTGCCGTGTCATATTTCACGGTGTGGACCGCGGGCAGCACTTTATTTTTTTGTGGCAGCAGCCAGCCATCGAAGCGCCAGCCATCCTTTACTGGTGTGGCCTCCTTTGAGTCATAGGGACCGCGTGCTGTTGTGCTGCCATCACCGCTCACCTGCGGAGCAAAGGAGACCGCATTTGTTCCGTTGTCGCCGTGGGTATACTGCTTTCCGCCGTTGGCCTCATATATGACCATAGGCTTTTTGACAAAGACCAGCACGATATCCGCCGGTTCCTCCACAGGGTGCTCATAAGTATAGGTTCTGTCAACTTTATCCCAACTCGGACTCGTTGCGGGAATAAACTCCTTCTTCAGTCCATTCTGCGTCTGGCGCGTGACATACGCGCCGACAAACTGAACATCGTCGCTTTCCGGTTCGACCGCCTTCACCGTGATGGGGCTGCCGTTAGCCACTACCAGCTCTGACATGCTGCCGCGAATCTCGTAATACACGTTTTTGCCGCCGGTCGGAACGCCGATAAAGCCCGATCCCCCCGCCGTGGCCGCCGCCGTGATGGTCTGATAAAGGCTGAAATGAATATTGTCGATCAGATTACCGAGCGTCTTATTACTCGTCGCCGCAGAATAGGAGCAGAAGGCAAAGACGGTCTTCGTCTGCCCGTCCGGCACGGCATAGCGGCAGCTGTATGCAAGCTTTCCCTCCGCATAGTCCGGGCTCTTCGTGCCGTAATTGCCCCAGGCGTTGTTATTCGTGCCGATGATCCAGACATTCCATTTCTCCGTGTACACGTCAGACGGCGAAGCGCTGAACGCATCACCGATGTCATTCTGGAAGCCGCCGTTTGCGGCAAACTTTTTGGAGTAGACCGTGATCTTCTGCGTACAGCCGGTAACCGGAATGTTCACACCCAGCTTCTCAGCATGGCTCTTCACCCAGTCCGTCATGCGCATGAACTGGTCTTTTCCGGCTTTGTTCGGTTTGTCAGGTTTTTCGTCCTGCTTCGGGCCGATGATGAGCGCCATATGGTCATCGCCCTCGCGGCCGCGATGAGAAAGGCCCCACTCATACACATTGCCGCCGACCGTCTCGGCATACTGATAAAGCGTGCTCTCTTCGTCGGCGTTCAGCTCTGCAAACTGAGATCCGTCCGGAATAGTCTGGTCGCCCATAAGCTGGGGAGCATCTTTGCCGTTCCGCCTCGATCCGAACTCGATCTTTCGGTCGGATGCCGTTGTATCCCAGTCAGGAACCTCCTTTGCAGGCCACTGCGGCGAATTCTTGTCGTGAAACGCAGGCTCCTCAAAGCTGCCGTTTTTGATGGCGTTCTCCGTAACGCTGCGCGTATCGGCCGCCAGAATAGAAGTTGGCAGCAAACTCAGTGCCATTGCCAGCACCATCAATCCGCAGACGGCCCGCTTTTTCCAATCTCCTTTGATGTCCATGATAGATCGTCTCTCCTTTTATGGGGTGTGAAGAAAGTCTCTAACCCACTGTTTTTATTGATGCGTAAATTGGATTATAGCACTGTGCAAACAGTTATTCAATGGACACTTTTTAATGAGACTCTCCAAAAGTGATCGAATCTTTTTGCCATTTTTGGCCATTGAAAATCATGTGATCCGCATTTCGTTTTTCTTTTCCCGCGCACCACTTTTAGCCAAATATCAGGTTGAGCGTCCCGTACTGATGACGTAATGTTTTTGCCGAAAGCGACTTCCCCAATTTGCTCTTGTACTCTGTGCGCAGATAGACAAGATATTTTTGAATATCAACAGGGCTGATTTCCTGCAAGACAGAACCCTTGAAATACTCCGATATAATGCGCGTCATGTTCTTGTAAAACGCTATGGTGTTCGGCTTGTCGTTTTCTCCGCGTATCTGCAAGACGAACCACGTGTCATTCACAAACGACACAAAATCATCCCGCCGCTTATCAGGTGGTAAACGGTATGCGCTGCCGAGTTTCTTTTGCTTCTGGTACTCTGCTTTAACTTCCTCTTCCCACGCATCCGCCGCACGTTCCGCCGCTTTTCTTGCCTTTGCTGGCGTCAAGTCGGCGGGCGCTGTCCAAGTGGTGTATTTTCTGATTTGCTTGCCGCGCACATCACGCTCTAAGCAGACGATAAAGCGGAAAGAAATAACCTTGCCGGTTTTCTTGTTTTCTCGAATGTTCGCCATTGAAACGCACCCTTTCATTTCCGACGTATCAATGGCTTTCACGCGCTATTTTCGCAGTTGTGCGCTTTTTTGTGCGCTTTTGGAGTTTTTACACATTTGCGCACCACGCGTTTTGCTCTTAAAAGTTGCAAAAAAGCCTTGAAAACTTACGTTTTCAAGGCTTTTAGCTGTCGGGTGTTGACAGAAAAGATGCAGGAGCAAAGCCTTGTGTCGCAAGGGTTTGCGGGCTTTTGAGGCTCGATTTTCCGTTTTGCAATTCGAACCCCCAGCATCTTGTGATGACGGATGAATGATCTGTAAATGTGCGCGTGAATCTGTAAATTAAGTATACGTGAAAATACATAAAACGTCAATTCCAATAGACCAATTTTACGAGCCTTTCATTTGAAGATCCTTTGCGCTATCAATCGTCATGTTTGTTTCCTCCTGTTTTTTGTCTTGGGCGTAGCCTGCGTCAACACAATGGCATAACGTAGTCAGGAAAGCTATTCGTGAACCCGGACAAAGATTTATGCCTGAGCTTGTGAAAAACTTACTTAAATAGAAAGTGGAGACACATTAGCCAATCGCCAGTGCGCCTCCACTCATCATTTCAGTCGGATAATCTGATTATAGAGCATTACGAACTCTTTCTCTACCACCATGTTTTCGTGGTAGTGTCCGAAAAACCAGTATTGGAATCGGCATCGCTCTCGAACCTCATCGAGAAAGTCTGTCAGGGCATCCCGTTGGAACAACCCACCGCTGAATGTGTCCTGAATGCTACTGGGGCAGCAGTGGGTGATGATGTAGTCCACGTCCCAACCTGTTTTGTCCAGTGCTTCTCTTGCGGTCCGGTATTCGTCCTCGCCGGGCAGTTCCTCTTTCCACCAGGAGCGGTGATTGACTCGGTAGAGAGCGCCTGCGGCGTTGAACTGCCGCAGCTTTCGCTCATAGTCCGGATTATCCGGTTCCAGAATGCCGTCCCGGATATCGTGGCTGCTGGCGCCGCCCATGGTAAATATCCGCTTTCCGCAGATGTTATAAAGCTGGCCCCGCATCAGATGCAGGACGCTGGGGCGTATGGCCTGTACCAAGCCGCCGTGCCATTGGCTGATTGGATAGTTGCGGAGCAGATCATAGTTTTCATGGTTTCCGCTGACGAACAGCGTGGTAAAGGACCTGGTCTCCAGCCAGTCCAGCCACTGCTGCTCCGCATCGCCGCCATCCCAGACACCGCCGAAGTCTCCACAGATGATGAGGTAATCCTCTTTGGTCAGGTCACGTTGCTCATGGAATGCTGCAGGCAGGAGCCTGCTGAAATCACCGTGCGTATCACCGGTTATAAAAATGGCCATTTCCTTTCTCCCTTTTCTATTCATTCTACTTCCTGTTCCAGCACCACATCCGAGTCTCGGAAGTGGATGTGGATGGTTTCCGCATCCTCCACCGTGATCTTTTGGATGACCTGCCGGACGAGCTCATTGTCAAATTCCGTGTAGCCCGCGGCGCATTCCATGATACTGTCCCACATCTGCCGGCGTCTGGCAGCCTGTTCCTCCAGATCGACCTCTGCCTGCTGCGCGTCTGCGATCTGCGCCTTAAGGGATTCCTTCTCATCCGTCAGCGCTTTCATTCTGGCATTCAGCTCGGTATCGGCCATGTTGACGAGCAGCCGATCCAGCACATCGCTTTGCTCCCGGCTCACCGCATCCATACGCTTCTTCAGCTGCAGCAGCCGTGCACCGGCCTGAGATAACGCCTGCCTGGCTTCCTCCGCCATGGCCAGCACATCGGGGCAGACCTCCTGCCGGATGGTGGCGTACTCGTTCATGGCCGCGAGGATGGCGCTGTGCAGCTTGCCTTCATCCAGTGTCGGAGAGTGCCAGCAGTATTTTGTACCGAACTCCAGCCGGGAGACACAGCGCCACACGATGCGCTTTTTCCCATTTCTGGCCCATGTGACCCGCTTGTAGGGGGAGCCACACTCGCCGCACACCAACAATTCTGTCAGAGCGTATTTGCCGGAGTATTTCCCAAGTTCCGTTTTTCCGCTCTTTTGCAGCACCTTCCGTTTGCTGGACCGGCGCGTCATCTCCTGCTGCACCTGATTGAACAGATCCCTTGAGACAATGGCCGGATGGCTGTTCTCCACATAGTACATCGTGCGTTCACCACGGTTCTTTTTGACCTTTTTGTTGATGCAGTCCGTCACATAGGTTTTCTGCAGCAGGGCGTCTCCAATGTACTTTTCATTGGTCAGGATATTGTGGATGATGGAGGGAGACCAGCGCTCTACACCCTGTGCGGTGGGAACACCGTCCTCGTCCAGCTCCCGCTTGATCTGTCTCAGGGTGCAGCCGTCCAGATACCTGTGGTAAATGCGGCGGATGATCTCCGCTTCCTCCGGTACGATCTCCGGCTGTCCGTCCGCCCCCTTCCGGTATCCCAGCATCTTTTTGTACTGGAAGGTGACCTTTCCCGCCTCCGCGCTCTTCTGCTTTCCCCATGCGACATTCTTGCTGAGAGACTCGGATTCCGCCTGGGCGAAGCCGCTGAACAGGGTGATGAGAAATTCGCTGGATTCCGTGAGGGTGTTGATGTTTTCCTTCTCGAAGTACACCCCAATGCCGTTTGCTTTCAGGAGCCGCACCGTATCCAGGCAATCCACCGTGTTTCTGGCAAAGCGGGAGAGGGACTTGGTGATGATGAGGTCGATGTGTCCCCGCTTGCAGGCAGTGATCATCTTGTTGAACTGCGTCCGTTTTTTCAGGCTGGTGCCTGAGATACCCTCATCGGCATAGATCCCTGCCATCTCCCAATCCGGGCTGTCCTGGATCTTCTGGGTGTAGTAGGTCTTTTGCGCCTCATAGCTGTTGAGCTGCTCTTCACTGTCCGTCGAGACGCGACAGTAGGCCGCTACGCGCATTTTTCCGTCATGGTCTCTGTGCAGTTCTTCCGGTTTTCTGGTTGCGGGGATCACCCGCACCCGCCGCTCTAAGGTGGCTGCTGTCGCTTCCATGGATCATTCATCCTTTCCTGTCGCTTTTTTATCCGTAAATATAAGAGTTACTTCGGTATCCTGTGAGATGGTGATATGGGAAACCGCTCGTTGGAAGCGTCTCCAATCCGCCTCTGTCAGACTATCTGACGGCTCAGATTCGGCAGACGGCTCTGGACAGCAGTCATACCGCGCTGCCGCACCCTGCAGGATCAGCGCCATCACCGCTTCCGGCGAGTCTGGCTGCTCCAGCCCCCGGTTGATGGCATTGTCCAGCCGCATGACCTCCGCAGAGGGCGTGTAGGCGGTGCAGCTGGGCTGTTCATGGTCCCGGAACTGACGGACGATCCCGTTTACCGTCGCATCCATGTCCATGACCGCGGTATTCCCGCAGCCTTCGCATCTCAGATACAGCTTGCCGCTGTTCTGCCAGCCGCCGCCCAGCCGGGTCATCTTCCCGCCGCAGGTGCAGCGGAAGTATGGAGTCAACCGCGCAATGGCAGGCTTCTCTCCGTGGGACTGCTTCCTGGCATTCTTTTCCGCCGTCTTTTCCTGCGCCGCTTGGAAAATATCCGCTTCCACCAGTATGGGGTATCCCTCCTTACCGGTGTAACGGGGATTTTCCAAAAGGCGCTTTACCTTATGCTTGTTCCAGAGCGGCACTTCCCGGCAATACGGAATACTCTGCCGGTTCAAGGCGTCCGAGATGGCCTGATAGGAAGCCCCGGCGTTGTAGAGCGTAAAGACCATACTGACGGTCCGCTGCTCCTCCGGCACGATCTCTAACGCGCCGTTTTGGATCTGATACCCGTATAACACCTTGCGGTTGATCATCTTGCCGCCACCTCCCATTGTTCTGTCAGCTCCAAGCCTCCGTAAAGCCGGAAGCGGATACGGTTTTGAGACTCTGCAATGATCTTCTCCACCAGATGTTCGAACAGCTCTTCATCGAAGCCGTCCAGCCGTTCCGGTCCGTTGAGAAGCGTCTGCTCCACCTTGCGGAGCGCATCCATCGTTTCGTCTATCGCTTCGTTCTCTTTCAGCCCGCGCCGTTCTCCGCGAAGCTGCGCCAGTCTGGCGCTGATGGCATTCATGCGGGCGGCGCAGATATCCGCGTCCAGCAAGCCATTGGCCCGCAGAGTGCTGATCTTATGGCTTTCTTCTGTTGCTTCCGCGATGGCCCGGTTGATGGCCAGCACCTGCGGATGATTCTGCCGCAGAATCGTGTCCAGCGTGTTCAGCTGCCGGAGGGCCGGGGCCAGAATGATGTCCGCGTTGCTTTTGAGTCTGTGGTACATCCGCAGGAAGGCGGCATGGATCTCCGCTTCCGGGATGCGTCCTACAGGGCAGTCCGCGGCGTGGCGGTCGTGGGTTCGACAGACCCAGGTCACATACCCGTTCTGGCTGCTTCGGCGCTGAAACACCGTCCCGCAGTTCCCGCAAACGATTTTTAAGGCAAGAGGGCTTTTTTCTCTGCGCTTTTTCTCTTTCTGCGCTTTCTTTTGCAGCAGTGCCTGCACCCGCTCAAAGGTATCCCGGTCGATGATAGCTGGATGGGAGTTCTCCGTGTAGTATTGCAGGCGTTCCCCGTGATTTCGTTTCTGCACGAAGGGGAAGCCGCAGCTGTAGGATTTCTGGCTCAGAGCGTCTCCAATGTACTTTTCATTGGTCAGCAGGTATCGAACCCCCGTTTCTCTCCAGCATTCCGCGCCGGACTGGGAGGGGATGCCTTTCGCCGTCAGCTGCTCCGCAATCCATCCGGAGCTGCGCCCCTTGAGGTATGCGTCGAAGATCCAGCGCACCGTGGCGGCTTCCTCCGGGACGATCTCAAGGTCTTTCTTATTTACGATTCGGTATCCGTAAGGGGCGGTGCAGGTGATAAATTCCCCACGCTCCATCCGCCGCTGATAGCTCATCTTCTGATTGGCGGAGATGGAGATGGATTCTTGCTGGGCAAGAGAACCGGAAACGCTCACCATCAGTTCGGTGGTGAGCGTTTTCGTGTCGATATTTTCTTTTTCAAACCGGACGCTGACGCCCATGGCGGATAACTCCCGCAGGGCGGACAGGCAGTCTCTGGTATTCCGGGCGAAGCGGGATACGGACTTCACCAGAATACGGTCAATCTTGCCCTTCCGGCAGTCCCGCATCATGCGGTTGAAGTCATCCCGCTGATCCATCCGGGTGCCGGTCAGCCCTTCGTCGGCATACACATCCACCAGCTCCCAGCCGTCATGCCGGGCGATCTCTTCCGTATAACTGCGGATCTGGGCGGCGTAGGAATGCAGCTGATCTCTGGAGTCCGAGCTGACCCTGCAGTAGGCCGCCACCCGCAGATGTTCCGCTTCCCGCGTCTGCGGCGCGATGATTTTTACCTGTGCCATGTTTTTCACTTCCCTGTATCTTTTTTGTCAACACACAAGCTACCACACGATCCGCAGAATATCCAGCACTATTCCCAAACAGTCTGCGGGGAATATTTCTCTCTGGCCAGTCTCTTGGCGTAAGACAGTTCTTCCGCGCTCAGCAGGCCGATTTCCGCCAGATGCTCCAGCATCCTGACTGCCAGCCGATACTGCAATTCTTTCTTTGCGTCGATCATCTTCCCACCTCAAAATAGCTCTCCGGCTTTTTCTCCCGCAAGAATCTGTTCACTTCCCGCAGGCTGCCGGTCCTCCGCATTTCCGGCAATGCCTCACTCACAGCTTGGGCGTATCTGCGCCCACGGCAGGCCCGTTCATCCAGAATGGCGATGACGCAGGTATCGCTCTCCGTGCGGATGGCCCGTCCAAAGCCCTGACGCAGCTTGATCTGCATCTCCGGTACAGCTACCTCACGGATGAATGCGTGAAGGGAAGAATACTTCTCCAATTCCCGTTCCTTTCGTGCGTCTGGGTAGGCGAAAGGCAGGCGTGGGATGATCAGCAGAGATACACAGTCGCCGGGGAAATCAAAGCCCTCCCATGCCGCGCCGGTGGCCAGCAACACCGCTCCCGGCGTGTGCCGGAACTGTTCAATGATGTGGGGCGCGTTGCGGCCCAACGTCAGCAATGGGAATGGGAGAGATTCCTCCCGCAGCCGCTCCTTCACAGCCGACATGGCTGCGTAGGAGGTAAAGAGCACCAGCGCGTGACCGGAAGCTGCTTTGATGAGTCCGACGAGCTCGGCAGTCAGCTCATTAAAGTACACATCCGTATCCTCCACTCTCTGGCGGGGCGGGATTTGCGGAAGGTAAAGCAGGCAGTTGTTCCGGTAGTCAAAGGGGGATGGAGAAACGGATTCCATGACACGGTGTCCCTTCTCCAATCCTGCCTGCGTTTTGAAACGGCGGAAATCGCTGCCCACCGCCATGGTGCCGGAGGTCAGAACGAACGCCTGATCCGGCTGCCACAGGATCTTTTTTATTCGCTGCGTGATATCGCCGGCTGCGGCGCACAGCATGGCGCCGCCTGTGCTGACATCTTCGGCAGTGTAAAAAATCATATCTGTCTGGGAACTGGTGAACAGCTTGACCGCGTCCAGCACCGTATTCAGCTGGCGGCTTCCCAGCGGGGAGAGCAGGCTGCCGATCTGCCGCTGGATGATGGGCAGTGTGCAGGATGGCGCGGTCAGCAATCGCAAACAGGCTTCCACCGGCTCCGCTTCCTCTCTGGGCTGCGCCAGCTTGCGCAGCAAAGGACCTGTGCTGTCCTCCAGCATTTCTGCCGCCAGTAAGTACCGTTCCTGTTTTAGCTGAAGGATAAGGTTTCGTATCTCTTCGGCCACCAACGTCACACCCAGCATCTGCTGTGCGGTTTCCGGGAGCTTATGGGCTTCATCCACGATGATGATGCTGTGCTCCGGGAAGATGGGGCGTTTTCCCTCGCTGCGGTGGATGGCGTCTGCCACCAGCAAATTATGATTGCAGATTTGAAACAAAAATTGATTTTTGTCGCAGGTCTTGAGGAACCGCTGATAGCGGCAGTCCCTCTGTTTGCAGTCGCAGACCTGCGGTACGCAGACACGCTCCCGGTCATAGCCGCTGAGATGAGAAACTCTGTCCATGTCCAGCGTTTCCTTAAGAGTCCGGAGCGCTGCCAACGCTTCCGGATTTTTCTTTCCAAGATTTACCTGACGCAGCCGTCTGTCCAATCGCTCGTCGCAGACATAATGGCTTTTCCCTTTGCGGATGACCGCTTTCAGTGGCTTGGTAAGAATCCCGTCCGCCATTAGGATACAGGACAGCAGCGGCAGATACTCCATCAGCACCGCGTTTTGCAGCGCGATACTGGAAGTGGAAATGATGATGGGGCGGGCGATCTGCCCTGTCGGGAAAGCAGACGCTGCCGTGGCAGCCGCCAGATAGGCGTAGGTCTTGCCGATGCCCGTCCCGGCATCGCACAGGGCGATCTTCCCGTCCTGCATGGCTTCCAGCATCCGGTGACTCAATTGGATCTGCTCCGGACGCTGCGCCATACCGTGGGCGGGAAGAAGGTCCTGAAAAATATGGTCGATCAGTTTATGGGCTTTCAGCCTGTTATCGTTGGTATTCATCCGATAATTACCTCTTTTCCTGTCATGCTTTGTTTTCGTTTCCACCGTATTTGCAGCGCGCGCCCCGGTGGGAAAAGGGAACAATACGGACAAGGTCCGGCAAGACCTTCACGGGCGTATTTCCGGGATCTCTACTGTTTTCAATCCCGGAGCAGCCCAGCCTCTTCATGCTGGCCAGTGCATTGTGTCTCATTATCTGCCCGGACAGCGTCTCTGCGGGCGGCGCTGCCAACGCCGTCCCTGCGCAGGTAAAATCGCTCGCCGCGGGAAGCTGCAAGGCTTCCCGCGGGTCGTGGCGCACACTGCGCGGATTGCTCTTCTGTCCGGGTGGTTATCCGTATTGCTGGTATGCAATTTTCAAGGAACAGCGAGGGGCGATTCGGAGCCCCTCACTGTCCTCCCGAAAATTGCGTTCGGTGAATACCCTTATTTCGAGGAATTTTCAAAAAACTTTTTGAGATCCCGCAGGATGCGGTCTCTCCGCTTGATGACCGCCCGCTGGCTGACGCCCATTCTTTGGGCGTATTCCCGTGTAGACGCGCCGTCGAAGAACAGGGCGTTGATGAGTTCCCGGTCGGTATCCTTTAGTGACAGCAGCGCCAGCAAAAGGATCTGCTTCTGTTCTGCCAGATTCCGAAGTTCCTCACGCTCCAGTGCCTCCGTTTCGGCGCTGGGGGACGTTTCTGCTCCGACATAGTCCGGCAAAAGCGCATCTTCCTCCATCTGCTCCAGAGAGAGCAGTTTTCCGGAGGACTGTTCCTCCATGATGTAGCGCTCCCTGCGGTCTGCCTGCGCATAGGCGAGGTAGACATCCTCCGGCACCTCTACGTCCATGCCGTCTACAGTGATGATATTGGCGATGACTTCGCCACCTTCGCTTCGAACGCGCCGATAGTTGCGTTCTTCCTGCCATTTTTTCATGATTCATGACTCCAATCTCAGATTTTTTTGAAATGTCTGAGATTGGGTCACGGATATTTAGCGATATAGGGCTGCCAGCGTCTGCGCATTGTGTGCCTTTCCGCTTTTCAGCCGAAGAAAGGCACAAAAAAAGAGCCTTACGCATAGCTGAAAAGCTACTTGTAAGGCTCCTAACTCAATGTTCCCATATTCGATGATGGGTGGCTGGTGCGCTTGACGAAGTCATATCAATTGGATTTTTAATTTATGCCTGAACATATCCCATAAAGGGGATGGGCGTGTGGATCAGGGGGTGAGCATCCGGTGTCAGCACCGTGATGCCGATCTGTTCGCCGCACTTGGGGCATTTGGCGATCAGGTCAGGGTGTTCCGCTCTGTGCAGAGCAAACAGCCTGTACTGAGACTGCTCCGCACCACTGGGGATATCCGCGATACGGCCCTTGCCGCACAGCGGACAGCGCAGGGAATTGGTTTTTGACATAGCGCCTCGCTTTCTCTGTTCTCTTTTTTGAGAACAGCACATGAAAATTTTTTACAGCAGGTTATGGTTCTCCAACCGAATGCGCATGGCCTGTTTGGATACCTGAAAGATACCTGCCATATCCGTCACCAGCTGTTGGTTCGTCCGTCCGGAGCGCAGCTGATAGAAACAGCGCTTGACCTGCGGCAGCGGCAGCAGAAGGATAGAGCCCAGCAGGTTCGCCTGCACTTCCAATGTGTTGTCGCTCTCATCGCCGGAACGGAGCGCCGCGTTTTCGCCGGTCCCGCTGAACTGTTTCTTATGGAGCAGCCAGTGCCCCAGCTCATGGGCGCAGGTAAAGCGCAGCCGCCCGGTAGATGCTTCCTCTTCGCAGAGAGAGCAGTCGATGAGGATGGTGCCGCCCTTGACGGGAAGAAGGTCATAGCGGTGGTTTTCCCGGTCATAGATCGCTGTGAGACCGTCGTCAAAGATTGTCTCGCCCAAAACCCGCCCATTATTCCGCAGATATTGATACTCCAGCACCAGCCCCTGTGCCTCGATGATGTCCTCAATGGGAATGGCTGCGGGGGAACCGTAATAAAGTCTGGGGTCATAGGCGGTGATCACATCGCGGGCGATCCGCTCCAGCGCCTGTTCGCGGTAATATGCTTTTTTCATGCGTCTATTTCACCGCCCTCTTTGGATTTCTTTGCGCGCTGGGTAATCCGGTCGATAAATTCCTGCCACTCCTGGTCTGTGGCGTCTGCCTCCTTTGCCGTGCGGAGCGCGGCCCGGACGATCTCCCGATTCATGATGTAGTCCGGCAGGTCTGCGGATACCCGGTTATTCTGGGACTTGGCGGCAAGATCCAGCATCTGCTCGGTTTCCACCTTGCTCAGATGCAGTTCCTGCTCCAACCGTTCCAAATATGCGCGCGTCGGCGCCGGTCTGCGGTCGTTCTCAATGTTGCTCAGATAGACTGGCGACAAGTCCAGCTTTGCCGCCAGTGTGCGCAGGGACAATCCGATAGATTGCCGTTTCTCCCGAATAAAGCTGCCGAATGTCTGTTCCAAGTAACTCACCTCCTATCCGTGTTCTCTTCTCTGGAAACACTGTAGCCTCAGTATAGCAAACATTCGTTCGATTGGCAAGATGTGAAAAAGATGGTGTTCCCCGCAAGGAACACCATTCAGAAGTTATTTCAGCCACGCTGCCATATCCTGCATTTCCTCCAGCACTGCTGCTGGGCTAACGATGCGAATCTTACCGCTAAAGGTAAAGACCCAACTGAAGAACGGAGGGCTTGGCGCGACCTCGACTGTGGCACGGAAATGCTGTTCATCTACAGTTTCCGTCTGCACATTTTCACCGAAGCGGTCGATGACGCTGCGCATGATCTCATTATCGCACAGCAGTTCTACGGTACAGAGGTCGTCCGGGTACATCCCAAACACCTTACGGACATACTCCGCCGGATCAAAATCCAGTGTCTGGACTGCCGTATGTTCCAGCGGTTCGACTGCCGTCATGCGGTCCACCCGAAATTGTGCAATCTTTCCGTGCTTTTCCGACCAGCCTACGGCATAATAGCAATCTCGGCTCCAGATAAGGGCATACGGGCTAAACTGATAGCGGTAGCCGTTATGCTTGAGTATCTTTTCTTTCTGCGGGGTGTATTCGTAATACTGAAAGGTGATCTGCCGTTTTTTCTGAATGGCGTTATGGATCTCATCCACGCTGTAATAGATGCACTCATTCTCCGGTTTGGCGGTGCCGTCCATATAAATATGCCGATCCAACTGGCGTGCATGAGATTCACTGGTGAGCTTACCCAACTTTTCAATAAGCCGCTCGCTCTTTTTGGCCGTAATAAAGCGGGAGGATTCCACCGCGTCCACCAGCAGCTTCAGCTCCGGCAGTTCAAACAGCCTCTCCCCCACGAAATATCGATTCTGGGTGCTTTTGACGCATACGATGTCCATACCGCTGCTTTGCAAGACTTCAATAGCGGAATATACGCTCTTGCGCCCCGCCTGAATGCCACACTCCTGCCAGAAGGCAAGAATATCCGCCACAGAGGCCGGATGCTGGTCATCCGTATGCTCATACAGATACCGCTGTAATAGCAGCAGGCCGTATTGGGATTCATTTTTCATGTAGCAGCACTCCATTCAAATGAGAAAAGGCGCGGCGGCAATGTGTAACCGTCAAACGCAGCAGCGGATGAAAGATTTTCCGCGAAAAAGAGAGAATACCCCTTATAGAGCGTAGAGTTCACGCACTATGCGTGTACTCTACGCGAAAAATGGAGGAGCGCTGGCGGTAGAGGCTGAGAAAGAGGCTTCATTTGATTTCCTGTTCCAGCATATCGAATTCAGGTGTGGAGAAGAACTCACCGAGGGTGATCTCAAGACCATCACAAAGCTTCTTAATCGTCACGACGCCCGGATTTTTGCTTTCATCATTAAGGATACTCTTGATGGTTGCCTGAGGAACAGCAGATAGATTTGCTAACCCGTTCGGCGTAATTTTTCGTTCTGCGCAAAGTTGGCGGATGCGAAGTGCAACAGTTTCCCGAGTATCCATAGTGTAAACCTCCATGACGATTTATCACTATGGTAAATTATTTGAGAAAAGGTTATTAGTGATACTTCACTAATCGAAAAATATGTGTTAATATAGTGATATAACACTATATTGCCCATGTGGCCGGCACCTGGCTTACAATTTATCCACCGATAAATTGGGAGGTCAGTACATGGAATACGGTTATGCAAGAGTTTCGACCAAGGAACAGAATGAACTGCGTCAACTCATCGCTCTGCGGGAATTCGGTTTAACGGACCGGGCGATTTTTGTGGACAAGCAGTCCGGCAAGGACTTTGACCGTCGCAGCTACCAGCGACTGCTGCGCAAATTGAAAGACGGCGATACGCTTGTGATCAAGAGCATCGACCGTCTCGGAAGAAACTATGAGGAAATTTTGGAGCAATGGCGCATCATCACAAAGGAAAAGTGTGCGGCAATCGTTGTGCTGGATATGCCTCTGCTTGACACGCGGCGGAACCGAGATCTCACCGGAACGCTGATCGCGGACATCGTGTTGCAGCTGCTATCCTATGTGGCGCAGACAGAGCGCGAGTTCATTCACCAGCGGCAGGCGGAAGGGATCGCCGCAGCGAAGGCGCGCGGCGTGAAATTCGGCAGACCCCGCAAGGCGCTGCCGGAAGGATTCGGCGAAGTCAAAGCGCGTTGGGAGCGCGGCGAGCTGTCCGCACGGGCGGCAGGAAAACTGCTGGGCGTCACCCACCGGAGCTTTTTGCTCTGGGCTCAGGATGACGGGTGTAAAGAAATCGTTAAGAAAACGCAGAAAGTAAAAAAGGCTGGATAAAAAAGTACGCTTTTTTAGTCGGCTTTAAGCTGTTATCCTATTGAAATTCTATTAGAGGAGTGCTATGGTTAAGGTGTAGATTTTATGTATATCGCTGTGGTCGGCAACCTGTACATTTTTATCCACTGTGCCAGATACACAATGCGCGATAAAAGACCCTTCCGCCTGTATTGCAGGCGGACAACTATTCTGCGGGAGGTGAGCAGCGATCCATCCGTCTCTGTACGATTTCTGCGCCGGGCATGAACAAACTCACCTGCTGGCACAATGGGACGATGAACGCAATGCGCCGCTCACGCCGAAGGATGTGACCTACGGAAGCCATCAAAAGGTATGGTGGCGATGCCCCCAAGGCCATTCCTACCGTTCCGAAGTCAGAATCCGCGCGCGGGGAACGGGCTGTCCCTTCTGCGCGGGCCACACTGTTCTGCCGGAGGAAAACTCTCTGGCGGCAAAATTCCCTGATCTGCTTTCGGAGTGGGACACGGAAAAGAATTCTCCGCTGCTGCCGACGCAGGTCATGCCGGGAGCACACCAGAAGGTCTGGTGGAGGTGTCCGAAAGGACATAGCTGGCAGGCGAGCGTTGCCAGCCACGTCACATCAAACGCAGGCTGTCCGTTCTGCGCGGGACAAAAGGTCCTGTCCGGATTCAATGATCTCGCTTCGCTGCATCCGCAGCTTGCTGAACAGTGGGATCGGAAAAAGAACGGTGCGCTGACGCCGGAGGCGGTGAGCGCATATTCCAATCGCCGCGTGTGGTGGCTCTGTGACAAGGGGCATTCCTTCTGTGCGGTCATCGCCCACCGTGTGAACAGGGAAAGCGATTGCCCGTACTGCACCAACCGCAAGGTCCTACCGGGATTTAATGATCTGGAGACCAAGGAGCCGGTGATCGCATCGCAGTGGCATCCGACCCTTAACGGCAGCCTCACGCCGCAACAGGTGACGCCCGGCAGCAGCCGGAGGGTCTGGTGGCTGTGTGAAAACGGCCATGCGTGGCGGGCGGTCGTCAGCAGCCGCACGGGAAAGCAGCGCTGCGGCTGTCCAATCTGCGCGGGCCGGCCATTGGACCGATGCACAGCGATTTTAAGTGAACCTCCGGCGGAGCCGGTAAAAATAAGTGCCCAAACTGCGGGGAGCCGCAGAAAACATATACTGTAGGAGGATCATTATGAAACATAAGCTGCTATCCATTTTACTATGCCTCGCGATGGCGCTGTCGCTCTTACCGACGGCAGCCCTGGCGGAGGGGGCGACAGGCGCTGGACCGATCAAGGTAGGGGGGGAGACCTATAGTTCGTTTAGCGACGCCGTCAATGCGGCGGCGCCTGACGAAAACGGCGTCATCACCTATGAGATCAGTGGTAAGGTTGATGTGACTGATACCGGCTGGGTGCAGGTCGCAAAAGCTGGTCTGGCCGACCTCTCCAAGGTCGCGTTCGTTGGCATAAACGACGATGCGGAAATCTGCATCACCGGCGGTCTTGCAATCTTGGCTGATCAGAAGTACGACATCGATGTCAGTTTTACAAACCTGAAGCTGAGCAAACCTAATCCAACTTATGGTGGTGACTACGGTCACAGCACCAATTACTTCACCTGCTGGCTCCGCAACACCGGCGCGGCGGAAAACACCGTGACCTACACGAACTGTGTTTTCCCGAACGGCGTGTGCAACAACCAGTACGGCAAGACGGTGTTTGACAGATGCCAGTTCACCAATGATACTTCTGGTAAGTTCAATCTGTGGAACTACGGCGGCAATACCGAAGTGAAGGGCAGCACCTTCACCGGCACGCGCGGCATCAAGACCTACAACGAGGGGGATTTGGATGTTGCGCCCACGGTGACGGTCACGGACACGAGCTTTGACGGTCTGACTGAAAAGGCGGCTATCGTTGCTTCCAAGCCTACGAATATCACGCTGACGACTGTGACCGCTACGGACTGCACTAAGGGCCTGCTTCAGAAGGACATTGAAGGCTCTAAGGGCGAGCAGAAAGTCACCATCGAGGCCAACGGCCCCGGCATCAGCGGTGACTTTAATATTACAGCCCAAAAGGATGCCGAAGCCGCCAAGAACGAGTTCAACATCACAGCCGGTACGTTCCCCGGAGGAATCAACAATGACTACCTTGCGCCTGGTGCAAATTTTGACGCGACCACAGGCGAGGTTAAAATGTCGTATGTTGCCAAAATCGGCGATACCGAGTATCCCACCCTCGCCGACGCCTTTGCGGCCACAGACAAAACCGGCGACACCGTGATCGAGCTGCTGGACGACATCAATATGACCGGTAAGAGCTGGACGCCGGTGAGTGTGGATGGATACCATGGTCAGGGCGTCATCACCCTGAACGGCAACGGCAAGACCATCACCGGCTTGAGCGCCCCCTTGTTTGCGGGCGGCTTTGCGGGCAAATCCGGCATTGTGATCAAGGATCTGACCATTGCTGATGCGGATATCAACGACACAACGAATGATCAGGGAATCGGCGCATTTATCAACTGCGTGGATTCCATGACTCGAATCGAACTGGATAACTGCCATCTGAAGAACAGCAAAATTGTCAGCACCGGCGGCGCGCGCGTCGGCGGTCTGATCGGCTGGACATCCGGCTATAACAAACCGAACGACGGCCCGGTCGATACCAAGGTCACGCTTACAAACTGCTCCGTCGAGAATGTGACGATTGAGGCGAAGGGCTCTGTCGGCGGCCTGATCGGTCACGCCGGTGCGAATCCCGCCACCTATCACACCATCACGGGCTGCACTGTAAAGGACAGCACTCTGAAGTGCACTGAGACGGGAAAGAGCTGGCGCGTCGGCGATCTGGTCGGCACGGCGAATGTCGGTCAGGTCACCGTTGACGCTGCTACTTCCGCAAGCCAGAATACCTTGACGCAGGAAAATGCAAGCACCCAAAAGCCCGAAGGCAACATCTTCGGCCGTAAAGAGGTCGGCAAAGCCGGTCTTGTGATCATTGACAACAAGGTCGTTGCCGCCGGTACTGATTACGGCGATGGCGATATTGTTAACAAGAACGCCAACGAAGTGCTTGTGGAGGTTTCGAAGGGTCATTGGGTGAAGCCGAACGAGGATGCGGTCGCTATGATCGGGGCAAGGGAGTACTCCACCCTCCCCGACGCTATCACCGCCGCCAAGGACGGCGACACCATCAAGCTGCTGAAGGACGTGACCGTTACCAAGCCGATTGAAGTCACGAAGAGCATGACGCTTGATCTGAACGGTCATGTACTGACTGCTGCGACGGCATCAACAGCTACCGTAAAAAACAGCGCGATTTGGGTCACTGCTGAAAAGGTAAATTTGACCATCGACGGCACGACCGCAGGGAGCGGTATGACGATGGGAGATACGCATGATACCAACTGGGAGGCAAAAGTGTGGGGCTTTGTTGACCTTCGCGAGGGTTCTGCTGGTTCTACGGTAACTGTTAACGGTGGATCTTATACCGGCAGCACCTGCGCAAGCGACAGCTATCACTACACTGCATTGTTTACGGTGGGCAGTGAGAGCAAGTTGGTCCTGAACAATGTCAGCGCCGAGACGGACGAGCGCGTTGTGAAGGCTTCCAGCTGCGGTGAGGTCGTTGTCTCTGGTGGTACCTATAATATCACTGGTATTAATGCGTTCTTAGGCGCTGCCTTTGAAACCAAGACCGCATCGTTCACCGACATGAAGCTGACCGCAAAATACGGCGGCTGCGTGCAGGTTGGACGCAATGCAACATTGGAAAATTGCGAGATCAAAGTTACGGATATCAGAACTGGAGATGGCACGTACTTGAATTGTGCGGTGGCTGTTCAGTATGGCGGCACCGCCACTGTAAAGAGCGGCACCTATACCGCTCCGTATGCTGCCTATGTTTACAACTCCGGCGGTACGATCAACATTGAGAACGGTACATTTACCGGTGTTGTTCGCGCTGATGCTACAACTGACACAACAGCTGTTATCAATATCAAAAATGGCTCTTTCAATGGCGAAATTCAGAAGGGCGGCGGCCCGGGCAGCGAGACCATCTCCATCACCGGCGGCACGTTCAGCTTTGATCCGAGCACGAAGGTCAAGAACAACGGGACAGACTACATCGTCAAGCGCGCTGGCAGCGAGGGCGCTTATACCTACACGGTTCTTGCAAAATCCGGTTTGACCTCCGGCGTGTATCTGACAAACCCCTCCGGCGCTCTGGCAAGCAATTACTATGTGAGCAGCACCGCGAACGGTGTCTGGACGGTCAGCTACTCTGCGCCCTACTCCGGCGGCAGCAGCTCCTACGACCCGACCTACTCCGTCTCTACCCCGAGCAAGACCAAGAACGGCAGCGTGACCGTCAGCCCGAAGAGCGCCAGCAAGGGCGACACCGTGACCGTGACCGTCAAGCCCGACAGCGGCTACGTCCTCGAGACCCTGACCGTCACCGACAAGAACGGCAATGAGCTGACGCTCAAGGACAAGGGCAACGGCAAGTACACCTTCACCATGCCTGCGGGCAAGGTCGAGGTCAAGGCGACCTTCATGGAGGACAACTCCATGCTGAACTTCTTCTACGACGTGCCCAACAACGCCTATTACTATGAGGCTGTGAAGTGGGCACAGGAAAAGAGCATCACCGGCGGTATTGGCAACGGCCTCTTTGGGCCGAACCAGCCTTGCACCCGCGCACAGATCGTCACCTTCCTGTGGCGTGCTGCCGGTTCTCCCGAACCCAAGGCTATGAGCAGTTTCGCCGATGTGTCCACTGATGCCTATTATGCAAAGGCGGTTGCATGGGCGGTAGAAAACGGTATCACCACAGGAACGGGCGATGGCAAATTCAGTCCTGACGCCACCTGCACCCGTGCCCAGAGCGTGACTTTCCTGTTCCGTGCCATTGGTAAGCTGGTCGATAGCAAGGCAGAGTTCAGCGATGTTCTTACCGATAGCTACTATGCAAACGCTGTGGCATGGGCGGTGGAGAACGGCGTCACCAACGGCATTGGTGATGGCCTGTTCGGGCCAGACAATAGCTGCACCCGCGCACAAATCGTTACTTTCCTTTTCAGAGCCTATCAGGGCAAGTAAGGCGAATCGGCAATCCAATAAAAAAGCTCCCGCTGAGATCATCCTCGGCGGGAGCTTTTTACTCTGCACGGCAGGGAATTGGCGTGGAACATTGCTGCAATGCGAATACTTGACGTATATACCGAAAGCTGTTAGGCGCTCCAATGTGTTATGATAATTCTATCATACATATTGGAGCGCTTTTCCAGAAAGGAGTGTGCGATTTGGCGGAAAAGCGCAAAGATAGGAATGGGCGTGTCCTCAAGACCGGAGAAAATCAGCGCAAAAACGGCACCTATGAATGGCCTATGCCCTTGCGTTGGGGAAGCCAACCTTGCTGATCCACCCTAATACATGGAAAAAGAAATGGCTGAATGTTGTAAAACGTGAAGGCGAGTAGCATATTCAAAAATTTATTCCATCCTCATACTTTAGAACGATTTACATTTTGCAAAGTTGCGGATATAATTATTATGAATTAGTATGAAGCGAAAAACTTATGATGAGGGGCGCGCCCCTCATCCCGTGGGTACCCACGGGATGATACCGCTCTGTAACCTGTGGACTTTGCCCGCTGCGGTCAGGCGGGCATGAACAAAATTTTGACCATCATACGAGGAGGATACACCATGAAAAAACGCATCGGAAGTCTGCTTCTTATTCTGGCGCTGTGCTTTACGCTGCTGCCTACGGCAGTGATGGCGGAGAAGAGCGTGGACGCATGGGACGGCAGTGTTGCTGAATCATTCGCAGGCGGCACTGGCACAGAAGAAGACCCATATCAAATCGCAAACGGCGCACAACTGGCATATTTGGCGCAATTCGTGAACTCTGATTCTAATAACGATTGTGCAGGCGAGTGTTTTGTACTGACTGCTGATATCGATTTGGCCAATAATGACTGGACACCGATTGGGAATTCGTTTGCCGATGTACTATTTGATGGCCCAGACTATCGTCTGTTTGCCGGAAATCTTGACGGCAAAGGACATACCATTTCCAACATCTCCATCGGAACAGAAAGTACTCCGCTGGAATCTGATGTATTTGGCTTGTTTGGTGCAACAGAGGGAAAAATCAGCAACTTGAATCTGCACACTGTTTCTATCCACGGTATAGCAAAGGTTGCTTCGATAGGTGCTGTCGTCGGATTTGCCGGCGGTCTGGTTGGTTCTTCAGGCGGATCCATTGAAAATTGTCATGTGACAGGTTTGACGATGGATATGAGCGCACCAAGCAATGTTTATGCTGCTGCATATTGGGTCGGCGGGCTTGTAGGTGCACTGGATGGAACGCAGCTCATCAATGAGTGCAGTGTATCCGGTGGCATTACGGAAAAAGCTGGCAAGGGGTCTATCGGCGGCCTGATCGGTGAATTGGGAAAAGCAGCGAAAATCACATACAGCAGATCAAACGTAACGGTAAATGTGAAGGCAGATTCCAGTGGCGGTGCGGATGTCGGCGGATTTATCGGCAAAGGAAACGGCAAAACAGATGCAGAAACGGTTATTCGAAATTGTTACGCCACCGGCAATGTTACCGGCGGCGCATATACAGGTGGCTTTGCCGGTGGCCTTTGGGGACTGAATATCAAAAACTGCTATGCGAGTGGCAATGTATCACAGGCTGCGGTTGCTATGGCCTCTTTTGTAGGTACCGATGCCTCTGACCCAAATTACTATGGCTCCATTACAAATTGTTTTACAACCGGCATCGTAACAGGCTCATCACCCAGTCTGTACGCTTTTGCGATGCAGGATGCGACCGAGAGAAGCGAAATAACCAATTGCTATTTTGCAGTGGAAAACCTCGGTATTAAAAACCAGAACGAATCTGCAACTGAAAAGCCGCAGGATGAAATGAAAAACGAAGTTTTGCAGCCGCGCTGAATGGCAGCGACGACAGCAACGGATGGTCTTTTGTGAACGGACAGATTCTTTGCGGTGCAGAGCCGGCAGATTACAGTGCTGTGGAAGCAGCGAAGGCAGCCATTCCCACTGTTTTGACTGTGTATACCGACGAATCTGTTGCCGCATTGAATACGGCGGTGGACGGAGTTGTTAAGGGCAAGGCTTTTGTGAGTCAGGCTAATGTTGATGCAATGGCACAGGCTATCAAAGATGCGATTGCTGCCCTGCAATACAAGGGTGCCGACTACACCAAGGTCGACGAAGCCATTGCCAAGGCAAATAGACTGAACAAGGACAACTACAAGGACTTCTCTGCTGTAGAAGCTGCCGTCAATGCTGTTGTCCGTGACAAGAACATTACCGAGCAAAGCGAAGTTGATGCAATGGCGAAAGCTATCGAGGATGCTATTGCGGCGCTGGAACAAAAGCCTTCCTCCGGTGGCGACGACAACGCTCCCACCTATGCCATCGAGGTGGACAAGGACATCCGGAACGGCGAGGTAACAGCCAACCGCCGCTACGCCGAGCGTGGTGATACCGTGACAATCACCGTCAAGCCGGACGATGGTTTCAAACTGGATGACCTCACCGTTACCGACAAGAATGGTAAGGAACTGAAGCTGACTGACAAGGGTAACGGCAAGTACACGTTCACTATGCCTGCGGGCAAGGTCGAGATCAACGCTGCTTTTGTCAAGGAAGTTGAGACAAGCCCGTTCAGTGATGTGTCCACCAGCGCCTATTACTATGAGGCTGTGAAGTGGGCGCAGGAAAAGGGAATCACCGGCGGTATTGGCAACGGCCTCTTTGGGCCGAACCAGCCTTGCACCCGCG
>ENA-ORRQ01000419-ORRQ01000419.1-human-gut-metagenome-genome-assembly--contig:-NODE-419-length-42904-cov-6.068146_pt1 | contig 42904 bp, 47 predicted proteins | sample MGYA00242177_ERZ509138 | MGnify/ENA primary metagenome ERZ509138 (study PRJEB26280, sample SAMEA2338628) | human gut metagenome | biome: human gut; feature: human-associated habitat; material: faeces... | reverse complement strand
GTAGGGAAACCTATGGGCTGTTGTTATATGCAGGCGTAGCTCAGTCGGTAGAGCTTTATCGCGCAAATGGATATGCGATTGAATGCCATTGGTCGCTGGTTCGAGTCCAGCCGCCTGCACAAGAGGCCGGGTAGCACCCGGACACTGTGAGACCGTTCGTCGTGGCTCACATGGAAATGACAATGCTCGCTGAAAACTGCGCGTGAGGATGCGTCCTCCTTGCCATGACCGAACAGCGGCGCTTGAGATGCTTGCGGGGCCTCAAGCGGGCATGAGCGTGTGACAATCTAAGCGGGAAGACGGCCAATATGCGGCATAGGTGCCCCGTAAGGGGAGACCACAGCGAGTGACGGGGACTTTCCCTGAAGCGCTAAAGCAGGGCAGGACTGCAATGCCGCTCCAAAAGCGGAGAGCCGCTGCCGTGGGCAAATGGCATAGCGCCTGCCCGGAAGTGCGGCTATACCGTTCAAAAGTGGACGGGGAAAAGACATTGCCCCCTGCGGGCAAACTGTGTAACCCATGTTTGAGAGCTTCCAGAAGGCCGCATGGGCGGGGAAAGACTGTTACTGTAGCCAAGGGGTGGGGGCTGGTGACAAACAAAGGAGGAAAACGGCTATGGAAATCATAAAACCCGGCAAAGTCAGGAGAGTAAAGCTGGAATGCCCGGAATGCGGGTGTGAATTCTCCTGTTCTCCGGTAGAAATGGTACGCAGATACGGAACTGTGTTTGCTAAGTGTCCACAGGAGGGATGTGGCAGAAGCGTGGAAGTGCCAAACGGAATCCCCGAGTACATCGAGCCTGCAAACCATACTGCCATTGGAACGATCAGTATGGTGCTGTCAGGGGCAACCGTTACAGAAGAGCCTGTAGGCGATGAGCGGTATATCACAAGGGTGACGAATGTATCGAATGGAGCTGCAGAGCATATCAAAGCACTGGGCGCAGATACCAGCATCTCCCTGATGATTGATGGCAAATACCCGGAGCGCTTCTACATAGGAGACTCTGGGGTGCTTATTGCCTATACCACACATACAGGCAAACTCTACGAATAGGAGTGACACATGTAATGGCTACAAAGAAACCTACCGCCATCGCAAAAGCAAAGGATAACCGACCGGAGACCGGCAGAGGCGGGAAAAGAAACTTCCCACAATCCCTGCCTGACCTTAGCAGCGATGAGGATAGAGCGCTTGTGTCTCGCCTCCTTACAGAAGCCCTTGTAGAATACAGACAGCCAAAGGTAAAGAGTGACGAAGAACTTACAGAGAGAATAAACGACTATTTTGCCCGGTGCGCTGAGACAGGACAGACCCCAACAGTAGAGGAACTATACATGACAACAGGCTACTCAATTAGCACGGTTAAGGACTGGCTATGCGGAAGACGCAAGGGATTTAGCCCCGAAACGGCGGCCATCATAAGAAAAGCGAAGGGTTTTATGCAGACTTTTGACGCAAAACTTGTGGTTTCCGGGAAGCTGAATTTCCTTGCCTATTGCTTCCGTGCCAAGAACTATTACGGCATGGTGGACAAGCAGGAGATGGTTTTGACGCCGAACCAGCCGCAGATTGAGGGCTTGACCCCCGAACAGCTCCAGCAGAAGTACATAGAAGCCAGCGACTTTGATGTAAAATGAGCCGAAACCGAGCGACTTTTGCACGACTTTCCGTTAATTCTGAGAAAGTTGGCAAGAAAAATCCCGCCTTTATACACGGAATTTTGTAAACGACTATGATTTTGGGGTAAAATGAGCGACTTTGGCGCATGGGCTTGCGACTTTCACGGCGACTTTGCCAGCGACTTTCGCGCGGAGTCGAACGACTTTGCCAGCGACTTTCGCGCGGAGTCGAACGACTTTGCCAGCGACGTTCGCGACTTTCCCGGAGACTTTGCCGGCGACTTTGGCGGAGCGACACGCACGGCGAAGCAGCCACCGGAGACCCCCGAGACCGCACCGCCGGAGCAGGCCGCCCCCCGACAAGGTAACAGGGGAACAAGGACGGCGGCAAGCTGGCAGCGCAAGCGGCAAGCCACGGAGCAGAGGACAACGCCACGCAATAAGGCCATAAACAACGGGCACAGGGCAAGCGGGACGGAGGCGGTATAGGGATAGCCCCAAACATCAAAACGCCTTGCAGGTGCGTTAAAACGGCAAATAAGGCACACGGAAGAAAAGCCGTCGGGATACACCGAGAGAAAAAGAAAAACCCCGCACAGCGTGAGCCATGCGGGGCAATGTTATTTTTGGAGCTTTGCAAGGTCAAGTAGCAGTAGAACGGGCTGCAACAGGATATACAACAAGATCAAGGGGCGCACCTCCTCTCACGGCAATTGTAGCACATACGCCGGAGCAGGTCAAGAGAAAGTGAACCGCCGGGCGGTTGTCGTCTTGGTGTAGCGGGCTGCAATCTCCGGGAGATCCTTTTTAAGTCTGGTTGTGTCTACCCTGGAGGAGGTAACCGCCTTATATGTGGCCTTGTGTTCTGACCCCGCCAGGGATTCCACCCCGGCGGCGGTCATGCGCTCTTTGAGCTGGTCTTTGAGGCTCTCCACCATTGCGGCTGCTTCCTCCTGCATGCGTATATACTGGGCCAGTTCGGCCATGATGGCATCAATATTCATGTTATGCCCTCCGTTCATAGTAATTTTCCCATGTGCGAACCCTGCACCACCTGGAAAGACCGGCGGCGAACCCGTCCCGCTCGGTAGCGGACGGAAAACACCGGGTGTATGTGGATTCCCCCTCGCGTGGCGACCACGATACATAAAACATCATATAACCCATGATATAGCCCCCCTTAAAACAAGATAAACAGATTTGAACAACGCCCGATAATGGCGTATAACTGCCCGGTTTCTGTATCTTCGACCAATCCGCCGTTGATACCGTAAACGCCCGTAGAATAGCCCACCTTTTCAAGCCTGCGCAGCGTGTAAATATATTCGCTCGGCTTGTTGGTGTAATCCTCAGCCACACCGAGCCGCACCAGGTCGCGCAGCTCTTTTAATTTATACTTCCTCATTGCTGCACCTCCTGCCGGGCGACCCGGATCGCCGAATACACGCGGCGGAAAGCCTGATGCAGTGCCCGGGCCTGCACATCAAGCCATTCTTCCCGGCTGTTCGGCCTGCGCTCCCCGTTGCGGGTGCGCTTGAGTTCTGAGGGGGTGCAGAGGGCGGCGGCGATGTCACCATCATACACAAGGGCAGAGCCGCCCCAGCTGTACTCACTCCAGTCCCGCGCGCCGTTCAGTGCTACGGCCTCGGCGGTGGCCCATGTCGCGAGATCGTCGGCGGAGATATAGCCGTCTTTGTAGTATTCCGCGATCTGCTGCAGCATATCCACGGAATAGGCTGTAACGCCCCGGCTCCATGCGCTGCGGTCCTTGCGCTGTTCAAGCGCCTGCTTTACCTCTGCAAGTACTGTTGTATAATCCATTGTATTACCTCCCGGCCCTATGGCCTTATCTCTTGCCAACGGCTGCCGGATGTGGTATACTCTCCGTGCTGGCCTGTTGGCTGGTGTGGGGGCGTTCCCGGGTTGCTTTGGTAGGCTGCCGGGTGCGCCCTCGTCCTATATGCTGGTATTATACTACGCCATTAGGGTATGTGTCAATAGTTTTGCCGCATATTATAGCCATAAAATATACATAATAATTTTATTGCCGCATTGTGCATTATGCGCATTGTGGTACACCCTAACGCCGCCCCGATGTAGCGGCGGGGCGGGATGATCTCCGGCGGGTATGGCCGGGGGCGGGGGATATGCGGCGGCAGCGGGGGGCGGGGTAACCCCCAAAAATCCCGCAAAAAATAAAAAGCCGTTTTTAGAGAATCTGCCAAAAACAAATAGGCAAATTTTAGCATACACCCTATTGACACTACCGCTTGCGTGTGCTACACTACCCTTACAAGATGAAGGGAGCGATGCACATGAAAGTCGGATATATTCGGGTGTCCACAGAGGAGCAGAACACGATCCGCCAAGAGATACTGATGAAAGACCTTGGTGTGGAGCGTGTCTACATGGATAAAGCGAGTGGCAAGAGCCGCACAGGCAGGCCGCAGCTGGAAGCGATGATGGATTTCGTCCGAGAGGGCGATGTGGTCATTGTTGAAAGCATCAGCCGCTTTGCGAGAAGCACGAGGGACTTGTTGACGCTGGTAGAGCAGCTCACAGAAAAAGGTGTGGGCTTTGTATCGCAGAAGGAATCCATTGATACGAATACGCCGCAGGGCAAGTTCATGCTTACGGTGTTTGGTGCAATGGCAGAGCTGGAACGGGAGCAGACCTTACAGCGGCAGAGAGAGGGTATAGCGGCTGCAAAAGCGGCTGGCAAGTACAAAGGGCGTAAGCCGATCGAGATTGAGGACAGTCTTGTAAAGTCGGTGCATGACCAATGGTACAAGCGGGAGATTACAACATCCCACGCGGTGAAACTGCTGAATGTGAGTAGCAGAACCTTTTACCGCCGGATGTGGGCCTACGAGGATTCCGCAGGGATCCCGAGACGGCGCTGATGAATAGAGGGAGGAAAGAGAAATGAAAAAAACGAATCCTGCCAAGCAGAAGAAAATGATAATCGTATGTACCATTCTGCTAATCATTACCCTTGCTGTTGCATACAGCAACAAAGATGACGAACAGGCACCTGCCAAAGAAGACCAATACACGCCGGCAAGCTTTGAGGAGATTTATAATGCTTACAAGGATAACGAGCTTGTGGCAGATGATCTATACAAAGGCAGGCGGTATGAGGTAACCGCCACAATCAACGGGATGGAAACCGGTGGGCTTATGAACATGACCGGCGGGGCTACCCTGACGATGGAAAAGAAGATTGGGAATACAATCGTTGTATTTCTTGCCGAATTTGAGCGAGACCAAGAGGAAGCCTTGAAAAACATTAAAGTCGGAGACGAAATCACATTTGAGGGGACTTGTTATAGCGCAGGCTCTTGGTCTGATTGTGAACTTGTAAACTGACTTCCCACAAAACCAAATAGAATGGACTACCGATTTTTCGGCAGTCCATTTTTTATTGCAGGAGGACAAATGGATTATCGGAAGATTGCGGAGAGCATCAAAAACCGCATAGAGAAAACGCATGACCGGGAAGCCTACAAGGATTTGCTGGCGTTGTGCATTGGGTACGAAGCGGAAGATTTTGCTGCGGCGCACCAGTTAAATTCCGAAGTCCGAAAGATGACCTCAGAGGCACTTCGTAACGGAAACCCAAAAGATGCGGAGTATTTCTACACCCTACATAAGCAGTCAATGCTTTTTGACGCGCCACATGATTTCGATACTTTCCTGCTGTATGTGGAGATGGACAGAAAGCCGGAGAAGCGGTTTTATGCTCCACGCAGGCGGTATCTAAGACCTATTGTGCAGGGGTATCAAGATGTCCTTGACGGTAAATTGAGGCTGCTGACCATTTCGCTTCCGAAAAGAGCCGGGAAAAGCCAGCTGGGGATAAATTTCATCAACATGATTTCCGGGAGAAACCCGGATAAATCGTCCCTTATGGAAGGCACGGGCGATGATCTTGTGCGAAGCTTCTATAACGGCTGTTTGGAGTACCTGCAAACGCCAAACGAGTATTTGTTCTACGATGTGTTCCCGGATGCTCCATTGGTGCAGACCAACGCAGACACGAAAATTATCAATCTGCGGTCAAAATCCCGATTCCCCACGGTCATGTGCCGGTCGATTGACGCACGGCAGGTTGGCTTGTCGGAGGCAACCAATGTCCTTTATTTGGATGACTGTGTGGAGGGCAGAGAGGAAGCGAAAAACCGTCAACGGCTTGATGATAAGTGGGAAGTAATTTCCGGCGATATTTTAGGCCGTGCCATAGAGGGTACGCCTATTGTGGCCACCGGGACGAGATACTCTCTATATGACCCCATAGGGCATTTACAGGAAGAAGCGCAAAAAGGCGGATGGACATGGAAAGCCATTGAAATCCCCGCCCTTGACCCAATTACAGACGAAAGCAATTATGAGTATGAGCGGGAGGGTAAAAAGGTTTTTACCACCGCTTATTTCCGCGAGCAGAGAGAGCTTCTGAGCGCGGAACAGTTTGAAAGCGAATTCCAGCAGCAGCCATTTGAAGCAAAGGGGATGCTTTTCAATAAGTCGGAGCTGAACTATTTCTTTGAACTGCCGGTAGATCGTGACCCGGATGCAATCATTGCCGTGGCAGACACCGCAGAAAGCGGAAAAGACAGTACGGCGATGCCTGTTGCGGCCTTATACGGAGAGGAAGTCTACATCGTGGATGTGGTATACGACGATTCCCCAGCAGAGGTAACAAAGCCAGAATGCGCAAGGTGCCTGATTGATAACAAGGTGGGAGACGCACTGTTCGAATCTAATAACGCCGGTATGTATTTTGCAAGAGATGTTGCAGAAATCGTCAAAAACGCCGGATTTAATACCAGCATACGGACAAAAAGGACGATTTCCAACAAGCAGACGAGAATTGAGTTTGCATCGGATGGAATCAAGAAAAATTTTTACTTCAAGCATCCGTCCACATACAAACGAGGGTGTCAATACTGGGGATTCATGCAGGAAGTGACCACCTATGTAAGAAGCGGCAAGGTGGCGCACGATGACGCGCCTGATTCCTTGTCGTTGCTGGAGAACGAAATCCGAAACCGCATCAGCGGCAAGATTGAGATATTCAAAAGACCGTTTTAAGGGGTGACGCTATTGAGACAAATGTTTGGTAGAAAGGTCATTTATTCGGATGCTACCGAGGTAAACGAGGGGAATATTGCGAATATCCTGCAAAAAGCAATGGTTGTACACGCCGCCAACCGGGCGGACATGGAATATTTATACAGGTACTATAAAGGCGACCAGCCTATCCTTGCGAGAGTAAAGGATGTGCGCCCGGAGATTAACAACAAGATTGTCGAAAACCGGGCAAACGAAATTGTATCCTTTAAGGTTGGCTATTTGATGGGAGAACCTGTCCAGTATGTCAGCAGAACAGCCGATGAAAAAACCGCCGAGATGGTGACAAAACTGAACGATTATGTTTTGTCCGAGGACAAACCGGCAAAGGATAAGGAATTGGCGGACTGGTTCCACATCTGCGGCACGGCTTATCGCATGGTCATGCCGGACACACCGGAAGATGAAGATGAAGCCCCGTTTGAGATTTATACCCTTGACCCACGGTTTTGCTTTGTGGTGTATTCCGTGCAGCTGGGAAATCCTCCCCTCATGGCGGTCAAGTATGTCAAGATGGAAGACGGGACAGTCGTTTTCAGCTGTTACACGAAAGACCACTTCTATGAAGTGACCGACACATGGAAGATTATTCGCAGCGAACAGCAGATTTTGGGGATTCCCATTATTGAGTACCCGGCAAACCGTGCGAGACTTGGCGCGTTTGAAATTGTTCTAAATCTGCTGGATGCAATCAACAATGTGGAGTCCAACCGAATGGATGGCGTGGAGCAGTTCGTGCAGTCCTTGCTTCTGTTCCACAATGTGCGAATTTCCGAAGATCAGTATTCCGCTTTGCGGCAGGACGGCGCAATTCAGTTTGAGGACATTGACCCGCAGAAAAAAGCGGAGATCAAAAACCTTGTCACGGAGCTGAACCAGACGCAGACACAGACCCTTGCGGACAATCTGTATAACACAGTGCTGACTATTTGCGGGATGCCCAATAGAAACGGCGGTTCTTCCACCTCTGACACCGGCTCTGCGGTCATCATGCGTGACGGATGGTCTGCGGCAGAGGCAAGAGCAAAGGATTCCGAATTGGTGTTCAAGCGTTCCGAAAAAGAGTTTTTGAAAGTGCTTTTGCGGATTTGCAATGACTTGAGCGATTTGTCTTTGAAACTGTCTGCAATCGAGATCAGATTCACCCGGCGGAACTATGAGAACATTTCCGAAAAGGCAAATGTGCTGGTAACCATGCTTGGTAACGGGAAAATTGCGCCACAGCTTGCGTTTACGCATTGTGGCCTATTCAGTGATCCGCAGCTGGCATACAAGATGAGCATGGAATATGTCGAGGAAAACGGAGGAAACAATGGAATTAACGCTGGAGATGGTACGGGCGATCAACGAAATTCTCAAGAGCCGCAATCAAGCGGAGGTGAAAGTGGAGAACGGGAAGATCGTAGTAATCGAAGTGCGTAGGAAAAAGAAATACTGAGTGGGTCTGGCAAGGGCTTGACCGACAGCCGAGGGGCTATCCGAAAGGATAGCCCCTTTATTTTTTCGATTTATCCGCCGTAAGGTGATAAATGGTCAGGGACGACCTAAAAACGCAAACGGGAGACAACCCGCAAAAACAGAGAATAGTGCTGAGTGAACAGCCTTGTTAAACGCAGGAGGTAATCAAAATGGCAAAAATCGACACCAGCAAGATCAAGGGTTATGCGGACATGTCTTTGGAGGACAAGCTGAAAGCGCTGGAAGCGTTTGAGTATAACGACAACGCATCCGAGCTTGAAAAGCAGAAAGCGGCAGTTTCCAAGGCAAATTCCGAGGCCGCAGAGTGGAAAAGGAAACACAATGCTCTGTTGAGCGAGGATGAACAGAAGAAACAGCAGCAGGCGGAGGACATTGCCGCTATGCAGAAGGAGCTAAATGAGCTTCGCCGCGACAAGACTGTGTCGCAGTACACGGCCAAGTTCATTGCACAGGGCTATGACGAAAAGCTTGCCGCCGATACCGCCAAGGCAATGGCTGACGGCAACACTGATAAGGTGTTTGCCAACCAGCAGGTGTTTTTGGAGACATACGCAAAGCAGGTGAAAGCCAGCGCAATGCAAGGCACACCCAAGCCTGCTTCCGGATCCGGATCGAATGGTGCAGACTTTTCCAAAAAAGCTGCCGATGCGCAAAGCACCGGCAATTTTGCGGAGGCGGCGTACTATACCCGCCTAATGAATCAGGACAACAACACACAGTAAAGGAGAATGAATTAAAATGGCAGATACTTTTGCTACCAGCTTCGGAGTGCTGAATTACTCCGGTATGCTCTTCAACAAGGGCAACACCCGCACCCCGCTGTCTTCCATCATCGGAAGCCGGGCAAAAACCACCAACCATGTCGAGTTCGTCACAGGGCAGGAATACAGCTCTGCCGGCGGCACCCAGCCCGCCATCAGCGAGACCGCGTCCCTGACTGCACCTGATGCCACCGTGGTGACCCGTACCCAGAAAACCAATGTCACGCAGATTTTCCAGGAGACCGTAGGTGTTTCCTACGCCAAGATGTCCAACATGGGCACTCTGTCCGGCGTGAATATCGAGAATCAGCAGGCGAACCCCATCAATGAACTGGATTTCCAGGTGGCCGCAAAGATTCAGAAGATCGCCCGGGATATGGAGTTCACCTTCATCCAGGGTGCATACAACAAGGCCACGGACGATTCCAAGATCAATAAGACCCGTGGTCTGACCACCGCCATTACCACCAATGTTACCGCTATGGCATCCAAGCCCCTGGGCTTGTGGGATGTAGCCGACATGGTGAAGAAGATTTACGGAGCAAACGCCCCCACAAATGGCTTGGTGCTGTGGTGCGATGCCGTGACCATGTTCCAGATCAATGCGGATGCCGTGCAGAACGGTCTTACCGTGGTTCCCGCCGCCCGCGAGATTAACGGTATCGCGCTGTCCAGCGTAATCACTCCCCTTGGCGTGGTTTATCTGTACCTGGGCGAGTGCCTGCCCGCCGGCACCGCACTGCTGCTGAATCTGGATGTTATCGCCCCTGTGTACCAGCCTGTTCCCGGCAAGGGCAACTTCTTCCTGGAGCAGCTGTCCAAGACCGGTGCTGGTGAGAAGTATCAGCTGTTCGGTCAGGTGGGTCTTGACCACGGCCCCGAATGGTATCATGGCAAGTTCACCGGTATTTCCACCGATTTCACTGCGCCCACCTACAGCCGCAGCGTGTTCATCGCCAATGACGCAAGCAATCCTGTAAACACCAAAGCTGTGACCGGCTGATAAAGGAGGGCGGGAAGTATGACCGAAGCTGAAAAGACCGAGCTTTTAGCTACTATGACAGACCAGCAAGGAAGCGTGCTTTCCGCCTACCTTGCTATTGCCGGGGATAAAGTGCTGCGCAAACTATACCCGTTTGATGACGCGATTAAAGAAGTCCCCGAACGGTATCACATGACCCAAGTGGAGATTGCCGCATATCTGCTGAACAAGCGCGGAGCAGAGGGCGAAACATCGCACAGCGAGAATGGTATTTCCCGCTCCTATGAGGACGGAGATGTTCCGTCCTCCCTTTTGCGTGACATTGTCCCTTATGCGGGGGTGGTGAAATGAGATGTATGGATCGGAACAAATCGGCATTTTGGTATCTTCTGTATGACGGGAAAACTATGAATATGTCCGATGACGGCTACGAAACCGGGCAAATGTCCGTGAAATACAAGGACGCGGTGAAAATGCTCGCGAATATCTCCCCTGCATCCGGGGCGGCGCAAGTGGAGCAATTCGGGCAATTTGTTTCCTATGACAAGGTCATCGTCACGGATGATATGGATTGCCCCATTGCAGAAGATACCGTTTTGTTTGTGGACAAAAATCCGGAATATAAGGACGGGAAACCGCTTTATGACTACATCGTAAAGCGCGTGGCCAAATCTCTGAATTCTATCTCTATTGCCATAAGCAAGGTGAATGTGTCGTGAAGCACAAGGTTGTTACCACCCTCTCTCCATCCGGCGTACAGCAGATGATCGATTCCGTTCGGGAGTACCGGGAATGGATAAAAAGCGGCTGCGCAAGACTTTTGGAACGCCTTACACAAGAGGGATACGAAGTGGCAAGCGCAGGATTTGCGAGCGCCGAATATGACGGCACAAACGATGTAACCGTGTCTGTCGAAGATCGAGGAAAAATAAAGGCCGTTGTCGCCGTTGGCGGCACGGTCTTATTTATTGAATTTGGCACAGGCGTAACATACCCGGATAATCACCCGGAAGCAATGGACTTGGGAATGGAGCGCGGAGAATATGGCCAAGGACGCGGAAAACAATCCACATGGGGTTATTACGGAGAACCCGGTACAAACGGAACCGTTGTAGGCGAAAGAGCAAAGGGGACGCTTGTTCTTACACATGGTAATCCTGCCAATATGCCCATGTATAACGCCGTAAAAGAATTGGAGTTGCGGCTTGGAGAAATAGTAAAGGAGGTGTTCGGATGATTGATGTGGAGCGGATGATTTTTACCCCGATCGCAGAAGCCTTGCGAAAGAAGTTCAAGGGGATAGATGTTTCCGGGGCGTATATAAAATCTCCCCCCAAGTTCCCCCACGCAAGCATTGTGGAACAGGACAATTACACGACCACATCTAATCAGGACAGTTCCGGCGCCGAACGGTATGCAACCGTCATGTATGAGGTCAATGTCTACTCCAATAAAACCGGCGAAAGCAAATCAGAGTGCCGCAGCATCCTGTCAGAAATCGACAAAATGCTGTATGCAATGAATTTCACACGCATTTCCATGACACCCGTCCCGAACATGGACAGTGCGTCAATCTATCGCTTAGTGGCACGATACCGTGCCGAAACGGACGGAAAAACACTTTTTAGGAGGTAAATTATGCCAATCAGTACATATAAGAGTTTTCTGATGCAGAAAAGCTCTTCCGGGAGCACCTGGACAAAACTGGTGGACATTAAGGAGTTCCCCGACCTTGGCGGTGACCCCGAAATGCTGGAAACCACCACCCTGTCTGACAAGATGCAGACCTACATCGCCGGTATTCAGTCTATGGACGGCCTGAGTTTCACGGCAAACTACTCACTGGCCGATTACAAGACTCTAAAAGCAAAAGAGGGTACGGAAGCGGATTATGCTGTGTGGTTTGGCGGCACAGAATCCGGTGGCTCTGTTACCCCCACCGGCTCTGACGGAAAGTTCTCCTTCAAGGGCCAGCTTTCCGTGTACCCAACCGGCGGCGGCGTAAACGAAGTGGTCGGAATGAATATCACCATCGCGCCCACCTCGGTCATCACTTTGGATGAAGGCGAGTAAGGAGGAATTATGGCAAAGACAATGACCATCGAGCACAACGATGTGAAATATGTGCTGGAATACACCAGAAAATCTGTGGAAATGATGGAACGGCAGGGATTCGAGATCGAGGAATTGCAGCGCAAGCCCATGACCTATCTGCCCGCCCTGTTTGCTGGCGCTTTTTTGGCGCATCACCGCTATGTAAAGCGTGATGTTATCGACAAGATTTACGCCCAGCTGCCCAACAAGGGAGATATGTTGGGCAAGCTGGTGGAAATGTATAGCGAACCCATTGTAGCGCTCATGGATGATCCAGAAGCCGAGGGAAACGCCAGCTGGACGGTGGACTGGTAAGCGAACCGCCGCCCGATAAAGAGGGGGGCAATACCCCCCTCTACGCTTACACGGAAAAGTTCTATGAGGTTTTTCCTTATTACCTTGCAATAGGCATGACCTACGAGCAGTTCTGGGAAATGGATTGCGAGTTGGTCAAGTACTACCGCAAGGCAGCGAAAATCAAGCAGGACTTGGACAACCAGAACGCATGGCTACAGGGTGCGTATTTCTATGAAGCCTTAGCGGATGTATCGCCTATTCTTCATGCGTTTGCAAAGAAAGGTACAAAGCCTATTCCGTATCGAGATTCCCCCTATCCGGTGGGTGAAAGCTATAATTCTGCGGAGAAAAAAGTGAAAGAGCAGAAGAATGATAGCCGTGCAAAAGCAATCATGGAAATGTTCATGATTGCAAATAACAAGAAATTCGAGCCGGGAGGTGAAAAGCATGGACAATCTTGAAATTCGCGGACTTGAATTTCAAATCAAAGAGAACAGCGACAGTGCCGTTGCGTCTTTGGGACGGCTCGAAAAAGCGTTGTCTTCCCTAAAGACGGCTACTTCCGGCGGAGCGTCCGGCGTAAGAACTGCTGCAAATCAGATTGCTGCGCTCAATAAAGCGCTGTCTGGGTCCGGTGCAGCTGGGCAAAAACTTAAATCTATCGCTGCCGGGCTAAAGGCCATATCCGATGTTGGAACCGTTAAGATTCCAAAATCGCTTGGGACTAATATGCAGTCGCTCGGAACGGCACTATCCGGGATTTCCGATGTTGATATAGACAAACTCTACAATGTCGCAGATGCTTTGCGCCCGCTATCCGAACTGGAAGGCGCGCACATGCGTTCGTACATCAACCAGCTCAGCGCTTTTCCGGACGTTGTGCGTGAACTCCGTGCCGCAGACATTGACGAGTTTTCAAACCAAATGACCCGGCTTGCAAATGCGCTGAGACCGTTTGCCACAGAAATGCAACATGTAGCCGATGGATTTAGTGCCATGCCGTCTCGAATTCAGCGGCTCATAACAACCACCGAGAAGTACAACAACACGGTAAACAAAGGATCCACCCAAACGAGCCGATTTGGGATTTCCCTCAAAAGCATAAAAACGGCAGGGGTTGTGGCCGGAATTCGTATGGTGCGCCAAGGAATCAGCAAGGCCATCACTGAATCAAATGCCTACCAAGAGGATTTGAACCTGTTTACCGTGGCTATGGGTCAATACGCAAAAGAAGCCAAAGAGTATGCGGAAAATGTTGGCGATATAATGGGCATTGACCCTGCAAAATGGATGCGGAATCAGGGCGTATTTAACACTTTGCTGTCCGGCTTCGGATCTGTCGCAGACCGTTCTTACCTTATGAGTAAGAACCTTACACAGCTCGGCTATGACATTTCCTCGTTCTTCAACATCTCCGTTGAAGATGCTATGCAAAAGCTGCAATCCGGCATTTCTGGCGAATTGGAACCGTTGCGTAGATTGGGCTATGACCTGTCGCAAGCCAAACTGGAACAAACCGCATTGACTCTGGGAATCGAAAAGTCTGTTTCTGCCATGACGCAGGCAGAAAAGGCGGAGTTGCGTTACTACGCCATTATGACACAGGTAACAACGGCGCAGGGCGACATGGCTCGAACCTTAGAAGCGCCAGCTAACCAGTTGCGCATTTTTAAGGCACAGATTGAGATGACAGCCAGGTCTATCGGTAATATCTTTATTCCTATCTTGATGAAGCTTTTGCCGATCGCCATTGCTATAGCTAAGGCAATTCGGAAACTTGCGGACGCTATCGCTAAATTGTTCGGATTTGAGTTGTCGGACATTGATACTTCCGGTGTAAAGAATCTTGCAAGCGGGGCAGAAGACACCGCAGCTGGCCTTGATGATGCCACCAGCGCGGCAAAAGAACTGAAAAAGTCCGTTATGGGCTTTGATGAGCTTAACATTCTGAACGGCAACACTGCGTCCGGGTCTGGTTCTGCAGGCGTGTCCGGCGGCAGCGGTTTTGACTTTGAATTGCCTGAGTATGATTTTATTGGCGATGCTGTAAGTAAGCAGATTGATGAAGTCACGCAGAAGCTCAAAAATGCGCTCCCGTGGATTCTTGCCATTGGTTCCGGATTCGCGGCGTGGAAACTCGGCCCAAAACTCGGCCTTGATTTGCAGAAAACCATTGGCTTGGCTGTCGGTATTTTTGGTGCGCTTACGCTGGTGCAAAATATTCTCGATTCAATCGTAAACGGCGTTACAGAAGAAAACATGACCGGTATGATTTTCGGCATGACGCTTGCCGTGACCGGTCTATATGTTGCACTTGGGCCGGTTGCTGGAGGAATTACAGCTATTGTTTCCGGTCTTGCTGTGCTGGCTGTCGCGTTTTCTGATGCAGAGAAAAGTGGATGGAATTTCCAGAACCAAATGCTTGCTATTGCAGGGATTCTTGCGGCAGGTGTCGGGATCGGTATACTGATTGGGTCTTGGATTCCTTTGCTAATCGCAATGATTGCATCCCTGCTTCTTAGCATTACTACGGCGACCGGGCACGGACAAGAACTTATCAGCGGCGTTAAAGAGACTCTGCAAGGGTTTATTGACTTCTTTGCTGGAATCTTTACCGGAGATACGGAGCGCACCGCTGCTGGCATTGCCGGAATTTTCGGTGGGCTTAAAAATGCGGTTGGTGCTGTGATTGATGGCATAAGGGACTGGCTTAACGGTTTGTTGGACTGGATCGACAATAAAACAAATGGAAAGCTCAAGCCGCTTATTATCGGAATCAAGGCTATTGTAACCGCCGTTTTTGGCAACATCAAGCAGACCGTTGGGAATGTAATCGACGACATTAAGACGATTTTCTCCGGGCTAATCAAGTTTATCTCCGGCGTTTTCTCGGGCGATTTTGACAGAGCGTGGGAAGGGATTAAGGACATTTTTAAGGGTATTTGGAACACCATAATCGATCTGCTTAATGGAGCAATCAACATCATCATCAAAGGTCTTAACTGGCTGATTAAGCAGATGAACAAGATCAGTTTCGATGTCCCTTCGTGGGTTCCGTTTGTAGGTGGCAAATCTATTGGAGTAAACATTTCCTATATCAGCGAGAATGTGCTCCCGCGTCTCGCTAAAGGCGCAGTTATTCCCGCAAACGATGAATTCCTTGCCGTGCTCGGCGATCAGACCCACGGAAATAACATTGAAGCACCGGAAGGACTTATTCGGAAAATTGTCCGCGAAGAATCCGGCGGTTCTGGAGAAGTCCATGTGACCATTGTTCTCGACAGCGTGACTGGGAAGAAATTGTTTGAGACGGTGGTTAGAGAGAACAACGCCGTTGTCCGGGCGACTGGGGCAAGTCCTCTTGTTACATAAGGAGGTCAAATGGCAATTTTAACCATTACAAAGGCAGACGGGACGAATGTCCCGCTGCCTAACCCCAGCGAATATTCGTGGGGCATACAGGATGTTGACGCAGATGGAACGGGGAGAAACCAAAACGGAGACTTGTTTCGTGACCGGGTAGGAATTAAGCGTAAGCTAACTCTATCGTGGCCGCCCATGAAATCCGCACCGATGTCCAAATTGTTGCAGGCTGTAGACGAGGTTTTTTTCAAGGTAAAATATCCCGATGCTATGACCGGTTCTGAACGGCAAATGACCGCCTATGTTGGCGACAGGACAGCACCCATGTATAGCCTTATTGATGGCGAATATCAATGGAACGGGCTTTCCATGAACTTCATCGAGAGGTGAGCCATGCATACTGTAACAGACGCATTTAACGCCGCGTGTTCTGCACCGGGGCGTGAAATCACCAGCAAGGTAAATTTCAACGGTACGACAGACCTTCCAGCATCGGAGATACAGGAGATCGTTATAACGGAGCAGTTTGGCTCCTCAGACGGCGTGACCATCGGCGCGGCGTTTTCGTCCAGCTGCAAGGTTACATTCTACAAGCAGGACAATCTGCCGCTGAACGGTGCGTATTTTATCCCCTCTGTCGGTATCATGGTGGGCGGTGAAGCCCAATATGTGCAAAAGGGCAAATACTACATCCCCTCAGATGGCGTAGAGGATAGCGGGAAGCTGTGGGTAACTGTCACAGGCTACGACCGTATGGCTGGTCTAACAGAGGACTATATGCCCACCATCACATTCCCGGCTACTCCGACGCAAGTGCTGGCAGATGTCTGCAAACAGGCTGGTGTAACACCGCCTGCCGTTACTATGCCGAATATTCAGATCGCTGCGCCTTACACAGGCACTCTGCGGCAACAGCTCGGATGGCTGGCCGGTCTTATCGGTTGTAACGCAAAGTTTGACGCAACGGGAAACCTTGTCTTTTGCTGGTATGCCGATGGCGGTCTTACGATTGACCGCGACACGCAGTACATGGATGGCTTGACGCTGACCACTGAGGATGCATTTACGATTCACAGTCTCTTGACTGGCACGGATAGCAACCCCATCAGTGTGGGATCGGGAAAAGGTATTACCACCATTAACCCATACATGACCGCAGAGGTAGCAGAAACCGTTTTTGCCAAGATTGACGGCAAAACAATGCGGCCTTGCACCGTTAAATGGCGTGGAAACCCAGCCGTTGAAGCGGGAGACATTGTTTCTGTTATAGGCGGCAGCGGAGAGAATCTGACGGCCTATGTGATGGAGCTAAAAACACAAATCAAGGGTGGAATGTCCGCCGACTTGACTTGCTATGGCCCATCGGATACAGACTATGCTACTCCTTCTCCATCGGAACAGAAATTCAAAAGGATGTATGAAGATGTTGTAAAGTCGTTTCAAGATGCTACCCAGAAAATAATCGGAGCACAGGGGGGTTATTTTGAAATCACTTATGACAAAGACGGCTACCCTACCGGCTGGACGCTAAGAAATACCCCCACCGTGGAAGATAATACCAAAATGTGGATTATGTCTATCGGTGGACTGGGATTTTCTACTGACGGGGGAAAGACCATCAGTAAAGTAGCCCTGACGATGGACGGCACGATCAACGGTGCTGCCCTTGCCATAGGTTCTGTTAGTCAGGATGCGGTTTCTGGGCTTTCCCAAAAACTCATAGCCATTGACGGGAAATTTGAGTCCACCATCAGCAAGACAGAAGCCCAGAAAACCTATGCCACAAAAACCGAACTTGAAAATATTGAGTTGACCCCCGGGCCTCCTGGCCCTGCTGGGGCAGACGGCAAGGACGGCACCAATGGCACCAACGGTCTGTCTGTGTGGATCACTTACCATGACGGCACGGCTACCCCGGCTAAGCCCACAGGAAACGGTACGCTGAACGGCTGGCATACGGATTTGCCCGCCGCCGTTGTTTGGATGTCGCAGAAGGTAGCGGCATCGGCTACGGCTGGTGCGTGGGGCGCTCCTATACGGATTCTGGGTGAAAAGGGTGAACAGGGCATACAGGGCATTCCCGGCGAAAAGGGAGACCCCGGCGCGACTGGCCCCCAGGGGCCGCAGGGTGTGAAAGGCGATACTGGCGCAACCGGCCCCCAAGGCGAGAAAGGCCCCCAGGGAGAAAAAGGTGACACTGGAGCCAAAGGAGACCCCGGCGCAAAGGGCGATCCTGGCAAGGATGGAACGAACGGCAAGGACGGCGTGTCCCCCACGGTGAGCCTTACCAAGTCCGGCAATACCACCACCATCACCATCACCGACAAAAACGGGACACATACGCAGACCGTCAAGGACGGCACCAACGGCACACCCGGTAAGCCCGGCGCGGACGGAAAAACGCCGTATTTGCACTTGAAATACAGCAATGACGGCGGCGCGACCTTTACGGCCAACGAGGGTGAGACCCCCGGCGCATACATCGGCACTTACACCGATTTCACCGAAGCGGACAGCACTTTGGTCAGCTCCTACACCTGGGCAAAAATCAAGGGTGAACAGGGTGAACAGGGAAACCCCGGCAAGGACGGAAGCCCCGGAGCCACCGGCCCCCAAGGGCCGCAAGGCGAAAAGGGTGATACCGGCCCGCAAGGCCCCCAGGGCGTTAAGGGCGCAGACGGTAAGACCTATTTCACCTGGATAAAATACGCCGATTCGCCCACCTCCGGGATGTCCGATAATCCCACCGGGAAGAAGTATATCGGCATCGCCTACAATAAGCTGACGGCCACGGAAAGCACGAATTATGCGGATTATACCTGGTCGCTTATCAAGGGCGACAAAGGCGATAAGGGCGACAAGGGAGCCACCGGCGAGACCGGGCCGCAGGGTGAGCAGGGTGTCAAGGGTGATACCGGGGCCACCGGGGCAACAGGCCCCCGGGGGCCGCAGGGGGAAAAGGGCAACACCGGCCCCACCGGCAACGGCATCAAGTCCATCACCTATTACTACGCCAGGACGGCTACCCAAACGGCCCCTGCTGCCGCCGCTATCACTTCCACTACCATGCCCGCCCTGGATGCTACAAACAAGTATCTATGGCAGAAAGAGGTTATTGCCTACACTAACGGCACCAATCAGACCACCGTTCTGCTATTGGCCGTGTACGGCGACAAGGGCAGCAAGGGAGATAAAGGGGATAAAGGCGCAACCGGGGAGACCGGGCCGCAAGGGCCGCAAGGTGAAAAAGGGGCAACTGGTCCACAGGGCGTAAGCGTCACCGCCACCACAGTGGAATATTATCTTTCCGCTTCCGATACAGAGCTTTCCGGCGGCGCATGGCAGTCTACGGCACCGGCTATAACGGATGGAAAGTATCTGTGGGGACGCACTAAGATCACCTATTCCAACGGCAAAACGGCCTACACCGGCGCATACTGCATCAGCAAGGCCATGACAGAGAGTGCGGAGCCAGTCGTCAGTGCGACCCGCAAGGCGGTTACAAAGCTGACACAGGATGTGGACAGCTTCAAGGCCACGGTTTCCGAGACCTACACCGAAAAATCCAATTTCAATGAGTTCAGGCAAAAAACGGAATCCGACCTAACCGCCAACAGTACGGCCATAGAGCAGCGGTATACCGAGATCAAGGCCGTGGAGCAGCAAGTCCTTGGCGTAGATGGCAAGGTCACGGATGTGCAGAAAAAGGTCACAGAGACGGCGGGCTATATCCGTACCGGCAAGGTGGCAGAGGATGAATCCGGGAATCCCATCTACGGCGTGAAGATCGGGCAGACCGATACGGCGGGCAATTATAACGCCTTTGCCCAGTTTACCGCCGGACGCATTTCCTTTTTCGATGAGGCCGGGCAGGAAATCAGCCACTTCGCGGGCAAAGATTTCTACATCGACAGCGGTATCATCGTCCAAAACCTGAATCTTGGCGGCTACGAACTGCGGCGAAATAAGGGCCTTGGATTCAAGTGGATAGGAGGCTGACAATGGCAACAAGCGGAACCGTAAAAACAAACACAAAATATGGCTCCTATTTTTGGGTCAAGTGGGAGATTAGCGGCAGTCAAGACATAGCCGGGAACAAGACTACCATTTCCTGGTCTTGTGGCCTGCACCCCGAGGAGCAGTATTACACAAATGCCATAAAAATGGGTGCGGTGGTCATTAACGGTCAAACTGTGTATTCCGGTGGCACATATTCCGACATCACGGATTACAAGGATCACACCTTTGCCTCCGGCACACTGGATATTTCCCACAACAATGACGGTAGCAAGACCTTCACCGTTTCTGCCTTTTCCGGCTGGCTGTACGGCAACGGAGATTATACCGCTTCGGCGGAGAGCTTTGCCCTGCCTGCCATACCCCGGGCGGCTACCATCACATCCGCACCCAACTTTACAGATGTGGACAACCCGGCCATTGCCTATGCCAATCCGGCAGGCTCGGCGGTTTCTGCGCTGGATGTGTGCATTTCCCTGACCGGTTCGGCATCGGATATTGCTTACCGAGCCGTCAGCACCAGCGGCGGCAGCTACTCCTTCCGGCTTTCCGATGCAGAGCGGGCCGTGCTGCGCAACAACACGACATTAACGCGAAAAGTCGTGTTCCTGCTGCGTACCAAAATCGGCAGCACCTATTACTACGACACCGCAGAAAGGACATTTACCGTCACCAATAATGCGGCCACCCGACCCAGCGAAGCTATTGCCGTTGCCCCTGTCAGCGCCCTGTCTGCACCGTTCAACGCCCTGTATATCCAGGGCAGAACACGGGCAAAAATCACGCACACGGCCAGCGGCAAATTCGGCGCGACCATAAAGCAATATTCCGCCTCCGTAGAGGGTAAAGCCTATTCCGGGAAAACAGTTACCAGTGACGCACTGCAAACGCCGGGCGTGCTGACCATCACCGGAACGGCAACGGACAGCAGAGGGTTTTCCACTACAGCATCTAAAACCGTCACGGTGCTGGCGTACAATACGCCCTCTGTGGTGCGTAACGGCAACACGGGCAGATTTGTGTGCGCACGGTCTACCTCTGACGGGACGATAAGCGAAGATGGTACGGCGCTTTATGTGGAGTGCTCCAAGTCCTTTTCCCCTCTGGCCAACAATAATAAATGCACATTGCGTCTGCGCTATGCGGCAGAGGGTGGCAGTTGGTCAAGCTGGATCACGCTTTTGGCCGAATCTGCTGGCAATGATTACGCAGGCGTTGTGCCCGGTGTCACCCTATCGGTATCGGTGGTATATACCATCGATATTCAGGCGGCAGACAAGCTGGGTGAGAGCGGTTCGGTGGAAACGCGAATCCCCACTTCTGAAATGACCTTTCACTTGGGCGAGAACGGTAAAGCCGTAGGTATTGGGCGGTACGCCAGCGAGAGCGGAGAGAAGCGGCTGGATGTGGCCTGGGATACGCACCTTGAAAAGGGTCTGCAAGTCGGCGGTGCCACAACGCTGGGCGGAAACCTAAGAGGCAAATATCTGACCGGCACATGGCTGCAAACCACGGAGGCCACAGACCTGGGCAAAACACCGCCAAAGGTGGCGGTGCTGGATAATTCTGGCTGGGTGTATTACCGGACACCGGCGGAGCTGCGGGCCGATTTGGGCTACGGGGATTATGTGTTAGAGCAAGGCACCAGTGGTATTTGGACTTACCGCAAATGGGCCAGCGGCGTGGCAGAGTGTTGGGGGCAGCCGTCTAAGAGCGTGGCATCATCCGGCACATTCCTTGGTGCGTATGCATTTTCCACACGCTTTTCGTTGCCGACCGGGCTTTTCGCAAGTGTGGCGGAAGTCAATGTGAATCCAAAGTTCGGAAGCGGATACGCAATCCCTGCATACATAGCTGCGACCAATGAATCAATCGCTGTTGACGCGCTGTCAAATAACAGCGGCACGCAGACCTTTTCCGCGCATATCAGCGTAAAAGGCAAGTGGAAATAAAAAACTGGCATAAAATCAAATCAACCAAGCCCCCCCAGAGGAGAAAGGAAATTACAGAATGGAAACAATCGTCGTGGCTATCATCACCGGCGGCCTGTCGCTGCTGGGGGTAATTATCACCAGCAACAGGACCACCCGGGAGGTGCAAACCAAACTGGATATGCAGCAGGCTGTAACCGAGACCAAACTTGAAGAGCTGACCCGGGAAGTCCGGGAGCATAACAATTTTGCGCGGCGCGTCCCGGTGCTGGAGGAGCAGATCAAGGTCGCCAACCACCGCATCGCGAATTTAGAAAACAATCATTAATTTTTGTGGTGTCCGAATCGGGCACAGAAAGGAGCAAACCATGAAAATCTCAAACAAGCTGTACGACATCCTGAAGTGGGTGGTCATCATCGTCCTGCCCGCTGTAGCGACGCTGTATGCCGCCCTGTCTGCCGTGTGGGCGTGGCCGTACTCTGAAGAGGTCGTGACCACCATCACCGCCGTGGACACCTTCCTGGGCGCGGTGCTGTGCATCTCCAGCGCCACTTACAATAGAGGGGGCGATGTCAATGAGTAATTCAGGTCTGGTATCCTACACTAAGCTCTCCCCCAACTGCGACCATCCCCGGAACCACGCCATTGACAAGATCACCATCCACCACATGGCCGGTGATCTGTCTGTGGAGACCTGCGGCAATCTCTTTGCCAACTCCAGCTACGAGGCCAGCTCCAACTATGGTATCGGCTCCGATGGCAGGGTGGGCCTCTATGTGGACGAGGGCGACCGCGCATGGGCCTCTGCGTCTCCCAGCAACGACAACCGAGCCGTCAACATCGAGGTTGCCAACTGCGCCACCGGCGGCGACTGGCCCGTGTCCTCTGCGGCCTATAACAAACTGATCGACCTGTGCGTGGACATCTGCCAGCGCAACGGCATTAAGGCCCTCAATTACACCGGGGATACAGACGGCAACCTGACCGAGCACCGTATGTTTGTGGCCACGGCCTGCCCTGGGCCCTATCTGCACGAGCGCATGGGCCGCATTGCCGCTGAGGTCAACAGCCGACTATCTGCCCAGCCCGCCAAGTCCGTGGACGATGTTGCCCGGGAAGTGATCCGCGGTGAGTGGGGCAATGGCTCCGACCGCCGCCAGCGCCTGGAGGCCGCAGGGTACGACTATAATGCTGTACAGGATCGAGTGAACGCTATCCTGACTGGCGATGCGCCGGAGCAGCCCACTCCTGCCGAGCCGGTAGAGCCATCCCCCGAGCCGGAGCAGCCCGCCACCGATAAGCTCTACCGCGTCCAGGTCGGCGCATTTGCCGTCCGCGAGAACGCCGAGAAGATGCTCCAGCGCTTGAAAGACGCTGGCTTCGATGGCTACATCCGAGAGGGGTAAAATAATCCACTGGAGGGCGCAGAGGACACCGCTACGCCGGCCTCACGCCCGTGCATAAGCATCCGCACCTCCACGGCTATTTGTTTTGTGTATGAACAGAAACCACAAGGCCGTAAGGGATTTTCTGTCAAATCTGCCGCCGAAACGAGCCGTTGCTTTTGTTGATTCTTTTTTGCTCCCTGACAATGAAGCGATGGTGGTCATAGAATGCGATGTGCGCCGTAAAAGTTGCGTACAGGTATCTATGGAGCAGAATATGTCCGTTGAAACCGTAAAGCGGCACAGATGCAGAGCGTATCATAAAATTGCACAGGAACTATTTATCCCCCTGCCTTAACCGGCGGGGGGATTTTTGCTTTTTTTGACACTTTTCAGGCACTTTCGGGTGCCTGTTTTTTTGTACCATAAAAGCAGAAAGAAGGTGGCAAAATGTACGAACGGCTTATAGCTTGCGGTTACACGGAGCAAATGGCAAGGGATATTTTGACCTTGTTCCCAGACCCGGAAGAATTGCGAATATATGTATATTTTGCCGAACTGTTCCGTGAAGAAAGGACGGTATGTTGATGGCATTTAATCCTTACTATCAGAATCCATATCAGCCAATGGGATATAACGGCCAGTACGGCAATTATGCCCCCCAGAACGCCGCAGGAGCCCCGCAAGCGTTTGCGTGCCAAATTACAAGGGTAAACGGCAGAAACGGCGCAGAGGCTTTCCGAATGGCCCCAAACAGTTCCATTCTGCTGATGGACGAGAATGACCCTATCGTGTGGATGAAACAGACGGATGGCGCAGGGTATGCAACGGTAACGCCTTACACGGTTTCTCCGTATCAGGCTACCCCGCCTGTTGATGTAAGCAGTCTGGAAGAGCGCGTAAAGAGATTGGAGGACACAATCAATGGCAAATCCAATGATGCAAATGCTGATGGGAAACGGAAGTCGAAAGCCGAATAACCCCCTTGCGATGGTGGCAGAGTTCCGAAAATTTGCTGCCGGCATGACCCCGCAAAAAGCACAGCAGGAAATAGGGAGATTACTAACTTCCGGGCAAATGAGCAAAGAGCAGTTTGCTGATTTGCAGAAACAAGCAAAGGACTTTATGCAATTCCTGAAATAGGCCGGGTCGACACGGTTTATTTATAAAAATTTATGAAAGGAGTTTTCCACATGGAGAACGGTATGTCTCTTAGCGATATCGCCGCTGTGACACGCGGTACAAACGAAGAAAACGGCTGGGGATCCGGCTGGTTCCTTATCGTTGTTCTGTTCCTGTTCATGTTTGGTTTTGGCGGCAACGGATGGAATCGGCAGGGTGAGTTCGGGCAGTTCGCCACCGCTGCCAGCCAGCAGGAGATTCTGTTCGGCCAGCAGTTCGGCCAGCTCAACGACCGCCTGACCAACATCGGTAACGGCATCTGCAATCTCGGGTACGAAATGCATGGCAGCATCGGGCAGTTGGGCAAGGAGATGGCTTTGGCGCAGAACGGCACCAACATGACCATCATGCAGACCGGCAACAGCATCCAGAGCCAGATGGCACAGTGCTGCTGCGACACAAAGCGGGCCATTGATGGCGTAAACGCCAACATCGAGGCCAAGTTTGCGGCTCTGGAGAAGTCCCAGCTTGAGCAGCGAATTGCGGAGCAGTCCGCCCGCATTGCCAGCCTTGAGATGGATAACCGGATGTATGGTGTGGTGCGCTATCCCAACGGCTACACCTACAACGCCGGTAATTCCCCCTTCTGCGGCTGCAACAGCTGCTGCGGCGCAAACATCTGACACAGAACGATAGGCCCCTTTTGGCCGGGTTATGGGCGGGGCTGGTGTCCCGCCCTTTTAATTTAGAAAGGAGATTTTACAATGTCTTGCAAATCTGCGATTTACACTGCTATGCAGACCCCCACGGAGGTTGCCGTAAATGGTGTTATCCCTCTGGGTAGTCTTATCCGCCGCTATGGATGTGATATTTCTTTGAACGGAAACGCTGTCAATATCGTTGGCAAAGGATATTATGATGTCGATGTGTCCATCACTGTATCCCCCACGGCGGCAGGGACGGTCACTGCAACGCTCATCAAGGACGGCGTGGTTGTTCCTGGTGCGACAGCTTCCGCAAATGCTGCGGCTGGCGCGCCTGTTGCGCTGGCATTCCCCGCTCTTGTGCGTCAGGCGTGTTGCGCATCCGGCTCTGCGCTGTCGCTGGTACTGACTGGCGCGGCATCCACAGTTAGTAATGTTGCCCTCCGGGTACAGCGCATCTGATGGAGGTGTGGGATGAAAGTTATTGAGAAATTGGAAAATTTTATCGATAGCGAGATCCACGATGCAGAAGTATATGCAAAGTGCGCCTTAAAATACAAGGAATCCGACCCCACGCTTGCGAAACTATTTTACGATTTGTCCACGGAAGAAATGCGGCACATGGATTTGCTACATGGAGAAGTTGTCCGTCAGATTGAGCAGTATCGCAAGGCAAAGGGTGAACCGCCTGCCTCCATGCAGGCTATCTATGATTATCTGCACGAGAAGCAAATCGACAAGGCAAAGGATGTAAAGAGCTGCCAAAGCATGTATCGCAACGGGTAAATATCGCTCGAAAAGTGATAGTAATTTGATAGTAACCCAAACGATACTGCGCAGTATAGCGTAACATTTACGCAAGAAAAACACCAATAAATACCGTGTTATACCGCTTTATTGCAACAATATACTGCGCTTTTTGAACTGGCTTACGCCTTTTAAGCAGGGTGTCCGGGGTTCGAATCCCCGACGGGGCACCAAAATAGAGCCACCCATTTCGGGTGGCTCTATTTTGGCGTTTGGCGTTTTTTCTGCAAAACGGGGCCGTACACCGCCCTTTAATTTGCGAAGAAACTTTTCCCCGGGGGTGGAAAATGTCAAATGGCTGTGCTATACTGCCCGAGAAGCAGCAGGGGCCGCTCCTATTTCCTATTTCATAATACGCAAAATACAAGAGAGGATGATTATGATGTGGTTTATGTTCGCATTGCTGTCCGCCGTGTTCGCGGCACTCACCTCTATTTTGGCCAAGATCGGCATTGACGGTGTAAATTCCAACCTGGCCACGGCCATCCGCACCGTGGTGGTTGTGCTTATGGCCTGGGGTATGGTATTTCTCACCGGCGGCCAGGGCGGCATCTCGGGGATCAGCCGGAAGAGCTGGCTTTTCCTTATCCTCTCGGGCCTGGCTACCGGCGCCTCCTGGCTGTGCTACTACAAGGCTTTGCAAATGGGCGAGGCGTCCAAGGTGGTGCCCATCGACAAGCTGAGCGTGGTCATCACCCTGGTGCTGGCCTTTGTTTTCCTGCATGAAAAATTTACCCCAAAATCCCTCGTCGGCTGTGTCCTCATCACCATAGGCACCCTGGTCATGGTCCTGTGACGCAGAGCCATTCTTTCAAAAGTGAGTGTTGTCCATGAACCGTTCTACCTTACAAGTTTTAGGCTGCTACATTCTCTGGGGCCTGCTGCCGGTGTTTTGGAAGCTGCTGGCCGGGGTCAACGCAGCCTATGTGCTGGCCCAGCGAATCGTTTTCTCCTGCCTGTTCTGCTATGCTTTTATATGGATAAAAAAGGACGGCCCCGCCGTTCGGGCCATTCTGCGGGATAAAAAGCAGCGCCGACTGTATCTGTGCTGCGGTCTGCTTATTTCCGCAAACTGGGGCGTTTATATCCTCACGGTTACTACCGGGCGCATACTGGAGGCGAGCCTGGCCTATTACATGAATCCGCTGTTCTCCATCCTCATCGGCGCGCTGATCTTCCGGGAGCGACTTACCGCCGTGCAGTGGGTGTCCTCGGCTCTGGCCTTCATTGGGGTCATGTATTCCGTGGTGCTCTATGGCAATGTGCCGTACCTGGCCATTATCATCGCCCTGAGCTTCGCCCTGTATGGGGCGCTGAAGAAGGGCATCCGGGCCCGGAGCGAGGTCTCCATCTGCATGGAGACCCTGTCGGTGCTGCCCCTGGCCCTGGGTTTTATCCTGTACGCACAGTTCTCGGGGCTCACCACTTTTTCCTCCCTGACCGGCTCGGAAATCGTCTTTTTGGTCCTCAGCGGGGCGGTGACCTCCGTTCCCATGATGCTTTTTGCCAGCGGCATCCAGCAGACCAGCATCACCGCCGCAGGCATCCTCATGTATGTAAATCCCACGCTCCAGCTCTTACTGGGTGTGTTTGTCTACGGGGAAGCCCTTACCAAAGCTAATGCCGTTACTTTCGCCTTTGTTTGGCTTGCCGTGATCCTCTTCGTGGCCGACACGCTTCGCCACCGCAAGCACGCTTAAATCGGAAAAATTAAACCAGGAGCCTTCCCGGATTCGCCCCCGGAGGCGGCAAGCCCTGGGAGGGCTTTGACAAGCTGAAGAGCGCTTTGGAGAAAAACTCCAAAGCGCTCTTGGGTCTTCTTACGAGAGCTTCCGTTACAGGTTCTTCTCGTAGGACTCGATCATCTTCTTGACCATCTGGCCGCCCACGCTGCCGGCCTCACGAGAGGTCAGGTCGCCGTTGTAGCCGTCCTTCAGGTTGACGCCAACCACTCATTATTATAATATAGACGGAACAAGAGACATCTCAACGTGTAAACACGGGAGACGTCTCTTGTTCTTAGGCTGATAGGATATCAGTTACTCTTTTACAAACGATTACGTTGAGGAGGCGCTTGTTATACGCCTGCGACACAAGTAATCTCAAACAAATACGGCTCAGCAACTGTGGGAGCCACAACGGTATAACGGGCAGGGGCTACATCCATGTTCAGGAAATAACGATCCCACACCTTGTTGGCAATGGTGCGATCTTCACGTTTGGCGATAAAGATTTGGCAGAAAAGAACCTTCTCAAGACTGGAGCCGGCGGCTTCCAAGACATTCTTCATGTTGAGGAAAGCACGCTCACATTGCGCTTCCAGACCATCCATAAGAACTTCGTTCTCATCCTCGCCAACCATACCGGAGATAAACACCAGGTTACCATATTTGATAGCTTGGGAGACGTTGTGAGTAGGGGTAGCGACCAAAGGAGTATAAACTTTTTCTTTCTTGAATTCCATCACAGTATTTCCTTTCAAATTTTCTATTCGCCTTCGACGGGAGTCAGTATTTCCACCGTACCGTTAATGCCGTCGAGTCTGATGTAGTCGCCGTCATGGATCTCCTTGCAGGGATCGCAGTTAGCCGGAAAATCCGCAACACAGGGGCGTCTGGTGTTGAAGATCGCGGTGCCGCACTTGGAGTCCATCGTGGTGAAAACATAGCCAATGGGTCCAACACCATTATACTCGCTGTTACGGAACATATCGGACCACCCCAAAGAACCGCGGCTGCAGGGCATTACGATGATCTTACCGGCAAAGCTATCTCCATAATGGACATTGCCCTTTTCCGTCACAATACCGGTCTTTACATCCGCACCATTCCAGCCCACGATGCTGTTGGGGCAGACAAAGGCGTAACCCTCGACCACGGGCCCCCATGCGGGACGGCCTTTGATGATCTTATTCTTACTCATATCTCCTTTTAACCTTCCAATAACCGCTGATGGCAGCATCGATGACCTGCTCATCGGAGCCGTAATAGATGGGACAGTCCCGCTCATCCTTGCTGCCGTTGCACAGCTTGAAGGAGGACAGACCAATGGACTTGGCACCCTTGGCTACATTGATGGTACGCAGGATGCAGCCACTGGTCAGAACCTCCACGCCCCAATCCTTCAGATCCTGAACAATGTGGGACTGCTCCGCCATGGCATACTGCGCGATGTTGGTGAACACGCAGAAGCGGACGCCCTCCTTAACCTTCCGCCCGTTCATGTACCGCCAGATGCGGACAAGCTCCTCGGCGGAACAGTTGGGGCAACCGATCTGCAAATAGTCAGCCGGGCCGGACACTTTGCAGCAAATCTCATCCCAATAGGACTGTAGTATCTCATTGGTAATGGTGAATTCCGCGACGGGCTCATGGCCTCCCATAGCCATCTCATATGTCTGGGCCTCGGGGGACACGCCCACGATCAGGCACAGCTCACAGCCGCTGGTCACCGCCAGTGCAGTGAAGAAGGACTTCAGCTTGATGAGATCGGGCCGTTCAAAATCGCCGCAGATCACGGGGACGGCGTTGGGAGACAGACGACGCCCCACGGCGGCACCCAGCAGATCCCAGTCTGTCTTGTCCTTGGTATCGCAGGCCAGATGGAACACATGGGTGCCGTGGCGGTTTTCCGGCAGGTGTAGGCCCCACTTGGGTGCGCGGCCGCAGATCGCTGCGCAGAAGGTGGTGTTACCGCCGCCGCCATAGCCCCGTGCGCCCAAAACGGAGTTGCAGTACAGCACGTTGCTGGATTCGGTGGTAACGAAATACTCACCCATGACGGGCAGCCATCCGGCCAGATAGGGGGCGCAGGTGGAACCGATTACCACGCCGCGCGCCGCCGCATCAGCGAGGATATGCTGGTTATTCTCGTAAAACTCGCGGGTCTGTTGCGTCCACTGCCACTGAAATGTGTCACAGCAGTGTACGTCATCGATGACGAAGGTGCTCTCGTTAAAGCTGTTAAAGGTGGCGGGGTCCATCCCGGGGCATTTCAGCTTGGTCTGCCAGTCGTGGTAGCCCATGGCCAGAATATCGGGGCGGTCCAGATTCCCATCGGGGAAGTCGGACGGTTCACAGGTGGAACCGCAGCACAGATGAGCCTTGGTGATGGGTACCAGCTCCTCCGCGCCCAGAATCCGCGCATAGTCGATGATCTTCTGCAATGCGACCTGCTTGGCAGCACCGTATTTACCATCAAGCATTTCCTGCTCGTAGGGTGTTAACCGAATCATATCATGCAATCTCCTCTTACCATTGTTTTTCAAAGGCTGTATCTATCTGTGAGTTGTAGTGACCACACGTACACAAACCACGTAAATAATCTACAGCAACCGGTATCATTATGATAGGAAATCTACAATCTGCGGAGATTTGCTTGTAGAATCAATACAGCTTGTGAATATTCAGCGCCATGGCGATATGGCCCACCATAGAGTTAAAATCAAACACAGGCAGACCCAATTCCTCACGCACGCGAGAGGCGAAGGGAGGAAGATCGGTGCATTCAAAGACTACGGCGCCGATGTCGGGATGCTCCTCCAGACCTTTGCGCAGGACGTCCACTACCTCACTAGCAACAGCGTCCAAATCAAAGGGGCCGTTAGGATCACTGTACACGCGGCTCCACTCGGGCTGCTCGTGCATGCTGTAAATAAGCACATTTTCGCGGTTAGTGATATTGGCACGGGCAAGGTGCTCCTCAGTCAAGTCGTTAGAGTTGGCGGTCAAAATAGCAACCTTGCCGTTTTTGCCCACGATGGTCTGAGCGAACGGTACCTGCAGCAAGGAGCTGGTGAAAACCACCTCGGGCACTGCGGCAGCCAAAGCCTCCTGATAATATGCATTGAAACCGCAGCTGGTGGTGATAGCCTTTACACCCTTAGCGGCCAGTTCCTTACATACTCTGATATACTCGTCCAGCATCTCCTGGCAAGGATTGACTTCAACTGTGTCCATGTTTGCACCCTTAACGTGTACCAGCGCAACATCAAAGGGATAGGACTCAGGGTTGGTACTGTTTCCGGGAAGAGTTTCCAGCTTCATCAGAACATCGCTGATCTGATCGGCGTCCCAGCGCAGCAAGGCGATTTTGGGCATCTTTTCCATAACAAATAACTCCTTTAATTATTTTGTTTCACTCTTTATAAATAATGTGTAATGCGGAATGGTTCTTTTGTTATTAAATTGTGGGAAGGCTGCTCATGAGGCATCCCTCGTTACCTGCCATATGCCAATGATGATGATCGTTGAGCCAAAAAATGTCATCCAAGTAATGGGCTCACCCAAAAAGATCACACCGCCAAAAGCAGAGCAGATCGTGGCAATGGTACTGAAAGTGGATATTCTGGTAACGCTCATCATACCGCAGGCATAATTCACCAGAAGATTGGCTGCAATACTACAGAATAGGCACAGTACCACCAGCGCAAACACGTATTCCGGATTTCCTAACGGCGCCGCATAGGCTCGCACATCACCGTGTAGGTCTATCATAGATTTGATAGTAAAGATAATGGCGTTAGCTACTACGATCGCATAGGTTCGCTCAAACGAAGAGAACTCCTCGCTGGACTTCTTATTGTAGAGCTTCATACCGGCAGCTACGATTTGGGATGCAAATAAAAAGATGGCACCCAAGGGCTTGACGATTCCCATGGAACTGCCCACCGACGTTATGATGATAACGCCGGCAGTGGGTAAAAGGGAAAAAATCTTTTGCCTGCGAGTAGGCTTTTCTCCCAAGAACAGCATTGCTGCCAAAATACCGACAACCGGCGCAAAGGCCATGACGGTGCCAGCAAAGGTTGCGTTGCTGTAATAAACGCCGTAACTCTCAAAAAAATAATACGGCGGTTCGAGCAGTGCAAGTGCCAGAAGTGGGCGAAAGTTTTTGCCTTTCAGGGAAAAAGACTTTTTCCCGCTCCAAATCAACGCGGTCATGATAACCCAGGAGGCCAGGAAACGCATGGAAAGAACAACGGTCGGGCTTGCCGAGTTCTGCGCAATGCGAGTAAAAAGGTAGCTGAATCCCCAAATAACCTGCCCCACACAGACGCAGATTACGGGGAGAGCCCGATTTTTTTGCGGCCAAGAGAAAAAAAGCTTATTCATGATACCAATATAGCCCTCTTATATAAGTTACGAACCGCAACAAAGAAAGCCTATGTTGCGGTTCGTACTTACAGAATTAACAGAAATAAGCGGTTAAGCTATCAGTTGTTAAAACATGGTATCGGGATCCAGGGGAGTATACTCGCAATGCTGGCTATCAGCAACCTCTTTCTGGGTGATCTTGCCATTTACCATCGCTACGCAGCTTCTGAGGACATAGTTCTTTTTGCAGGCCTCTTTGATGCCGTACTTGGCAATATCCTGTACCAGCGGGAAAACGTATGCGCCATAGCTCTCGTTGGCGGCCGTAGGAACCATTGCGGGGATGTTGGTAATACCAACATGGACGATGCCTTCTTCGACGAAGTAAGGATTGCTGATGGTAGTATACTGGGAGGTCTCGATGATGCCTTCACCCTCCAGGTCAACGATGACAGAACCCTTACGCATGCTGCGAACCATATCGCGGGTCACGATGGGAACTTCCATGCCGGGATAGGCATAGATGCAGTTGATCAGTACGTCGGCCTTAGCCACTTCCTCGGCGAAAGCGGTCTTGCTCATAAAGCGGAGATCCGTGTTCTTCAGCACTGTGCGCAGATACTCCAGGCGCTGAATGTTTACATCGAAGACGACCACTTCGGCACCGAGGCCCTCAGCAGTCTGTGCTGCGCACATACCGGCATGACCGCCGCCGAGAATGCAAACGCGAGCTCTTCTTGCGCCGGTAACGGGAACGATGGAGACACCGCTGCCGCCGTACTGACGCTGCAGATACTGGCCACCCAGCAGAGGAGCCGTACGGCCGGCAATCTCGCCCATGGGACGGGTCATTGCACGGGAACCGTCGGGATAACGAGAGGTTTCGATGGAAATGCAGGTCACGCCAGCGTCAGCCAGGATCTTGACCTGCTCGGGCTTGGCAGTACCTTCGGCCATGTGGAAAGCAGTCATGATGATCTGACCCTTTTTGAAGGGCATCTTCATGTCACCGTCAGTCATGTCCTTGAACTTGCCGATGAAGTCGCACTTCTCATAAATCTCTTCCATGGTGTCAACGCACTTGGCGCCAACCTTGAGGAATTCCTCATCGGAAACACCGGCGGGCTCCATAACGCCCTTCTGGAAATAAACCGTATGTCCCTGAGCAATCAGAGTCGCAACATTACGAGGAATCAGACCAGCCCCCACACGAGTCTCGTGGTCCTTGAGTTCACGGGGAATACCAAAAATCATAAGTGTTACCTCCCAAAAAAACATTTGGCTAAACGTAGCCTATTCTTGTTGTACGGGATTGCGAACCGAGTCTTATATACGTCCAATTGCATTATATTGCCCCGCTTATGATTTGTCAAGTATGCCGCGAAAAAAAACTTAAGAAATCATGGCCGCGAAAAAAACATAAGGAATCTCAGAGAATCAGCTCCAGACTTTTCTTTGCCTCCAATAGAAGTTTCTCAATTTGCTGACCCTTTTCTTCTGTGTAGCGGAAAGTGGGTACAGAAACACTCATCGCAAAAAGGGGTTTCTCATTTTTGTAGATGGGCGTGGCAAGGCACTGGATAAACTGATAGTTTTCCTCCTTCTCGCGTGCAATCTGTGTTTTCCTGACCATTTTGGTCTGCTGATATAGCTGCTCTGCATCTGCTACGGAGTGTTCTGTCATCTTGGGAAGCCCGTCCTTGAACAAGGCCTTTATCTCATCCAAGGTATGCTCGCACAGGAGAGCCTTTCCCAGAGCTGTACAGTTTGCAGGAATCTGCTTGCCTACCGCAGAGAACATGCTTATGGGTTCCGGTGATTCAACTTTCATCAGGTATTGCACGTTTATCCCCTGGAGCTCACCCATGTGACAGGTTTCGGAACATGCATCCACAATGCTCTGCATGATGGAGATCGCCTGTGAATAAAAAATGTCGTTTTTGACGTACGCGCTGCCAACCTCAAACGCTTTGCGTCCGATGCTGTATTTTGCCTCAGGAGAATAGTACTTCAGGTAGTGGTTTGCTTCCAGTGTGTGAATGATAGGAGATACACTGCTTTTGGGAACATCTAACGTGGTTGCAATTTCCGTTAACGTGTAGCCCTTGGTGTCACCACATAATGCCAGAAGGGAGAGAATATCCAATGCTCGCTGGGTAGAACGATGCTGCTGTGCCATAATGCCTCCTTATAATAATAAAAAATATTTATGCCTTATGCCGGAATAAGCGCGGATGCACCTTGAAATTACACAGAACAGGCGTTAAAACTTCCTTTTTCGCATATACGTACGCCGTTCGCATATGCATACTAACACATTGGGCTTTGGAATTCAAGATAAAAATGAACGAACTATTTTGTGCAACACAACAAAAAAGCCTCGTTTCCCCATCTTGAAATTAAAATATCTTGACAAAGGCCGACAAATCCCCTATAGTTACACCAAGACGAGATTGCGGACGAGTTCTTATATACGTCCAACCGTACGTTTTCCGTCTTAATGTTAATGGACTTAACGGAATGTTGAGGTGATGCCCTATCCCAACGTGTTTTTCGAGAGCTTATCTCTCGTATCTATCACATTTAGACACATTTAGAATAGCGGGATCGGTTTTGCTTAAACATTCTGTTGCCCCACTTTTACCAACAAGGAGTTACCGCAATGATTAACAAAGAACAGGTCATTTGCAAGATTTCAAGCGAAAAAATCATTGCAATTGCCAGAGGGATTTACGGCGAACAGTGTATCAATCTTGCGAAGGCCCTGTATGATGGCGGCATTTCACTGCTGGAAATCACTTACGATCAGAGCAATAGCCAGTCTGTTCAAGAAACGGCAGATACAATTCAAGCATTGAATTCTGCTCTGGGTGATAAAATGATGTTTGGCGCCGGTACCGTGATCTCCGCTCAGCAGGTCGCTGTTGCGGCGGATGCAGGTGCAAAGTTTATTATCTCTCCCAATACCGATGAGAGCGTAATCGCCGAAAGTATCAAGCGTGGAGTGGTGTCTATCCCCGGCGCCGCGACCCCCACTGAAATTTTGGCTGCAAGTCGTATGGGTGCGGATTTTGTAAAACTGTTCCCCTCGGCTCAACTGGGATTTGATTACATCAAGTCCATTCGTGCGCCTATCAACCAGGTGAAGCTTCTGGCTACCGGAGGCGTAAACCTTGACAACATCGGTATGTTCCTGAAGCTGGGTATGGTAGGTGTTGGTGTGGGCGGTAATCTTTGTAGCAAAAAGCTCCTCGCTGAAGGACGCTATGACGAGATTACTGCAACCGCAAAGAAGTTTGTTGCTGCTTTAGAGATTTAATGATGAAAAAGAGAGTAATTACATTTGGAGAAATCATGCTTCGCCTGAATCCTGTAGGCTATTACCGGTTTGTTCAGGCGTCCCAATTTGAATCCTCTTATGCCGGTGGAGAAGCCAATGTTGCTGTTTCACTTGCGAATTATGGGATGAGCGCCGCATTTGTCACAAAGGTTCCCGAGCATGAGATCGGTCAGTGTGCCGTCAATGCCATGCGGCAGTTCGGGGTCGATACGACCTACATGTACCGTGGTGGAAGCCGGTTGGGTGTCTATTACGCAGAAAAGGGCGCCTCTCAGCGTCCCTCGAAGGTCATTTATGACCGGGCCGGTTCATCCATCACTACAGCAAAGCCGGAGGAGTTCCAGTGGGATGAGATTTTCCGCGATGCGGACTGGTTCCATTTCACAGGCATTACTCCTGCGCTGGGAGGTGATTTACCGAAGATTTGTCTGGACGCCTGCAAGGCTGCAAAGAAAAGGGGACTTACTGTTTCCTGCGATTTGAATTACCGCAAGAAGCTGTGGTCCCGGGAGGACGCCGGGCGCGTTATGGCAGAGCTGATGCCCTATGTGGATGTCTGCATCTCTAATGAGGAAGATGCAAAAGATGTTTTCAACATCGAGGCTGCCAACAACAATGTGGAAGGCGGCAATCTCAACAGACAGGGATACATTTCTGTAGCGCAGCAGCTGCAGGCGCGTTTCGGCACAAAGATGGTTGCCATTACACTACGGGAATCCCTTTCGGCCAACGATAACAACTGGGGAGCCATGCTTTATTGTGATGGTCAGGCGTATTTCTCTCCCACCTATCGTATTCACATTGTAGACCGCGTGGGTGGTGGAGATAGCTTCGGTGCAGGCTTGATCTACGGTGTTCTGGAAGAGAAGGCACCTCAGGATGCTATCAATTTCGCCACAGCCGCTTCTTGCTTGAAGCATACCATCGAACACGATGTGAACCTTGTTACCGTGGAGGAAGTAAATGCTTTGGTCGCCGGCAACAGCACGGGTCGTGTTCAGAGATGATGTTGAAATCCAATATCATCCCACTATTATCCATTATTATAAGGAATACAGCCCCAAGATCATAAGGACATCTGTATTCAAAACCCAAGGCCGTCCTTAACGATGTGTTTTACACACATCGTGCGGAATATATTAAAAATCAATAGGAGGACACAATGAAAAAGTACATTTCGCTATTTCTAGCCGCTTTGATGCTGCTCTCCCTCTTGGCTGGCTGCGGCAAGAACTCTAACGGTGGGGACGGAACCCGGACCCTCGTTCTTCGCAATACCGCTGGCCTGTCCACCAATGATCCGCACGCTACTACCAACACCCACGATTATACCGTCTTCGAGAACATCTATGAGGGTCTCTATGATTTGAACGAGGCCACCGGCGGCTATGACCTGCGTCTGGCTGAGAAGGTCGAGGCCAATGACGATGCCACTGAGTATATTGTCACGCTGAAGCAGGGCGTCAAGTTCCACAATGGTGAGACTATGACCGCTGATGACGTTGTGTTCAGCTATGCTCATGCTCAGAAGGATGCGCACATGGGTTCCTACTGCCGTCCTCTGGATCATGTTGAGAAGGTTGATGATTATACCGTTAAAATCGTTATGAACCAGCCCTTCTCTCCTATTGGCCATATGCTGCACAAGGTGAAAATCATGTCCAAGAAGGGCGTCGAGGAATTGGGTAACGACTTCGGTAAGGTTCCCAACAAGGTCGGTACCGGTCCTTACATGTGGGATGAGAACAATTACAACCCCCTGTCTTCTTGGTCCGCCGTTGCTTTTGAAGACTATCATCGCGGCAAGGCCAAGATCGAGAAGATCACCTGGAATGTGATCGCGGATGATACCTCCGCTATCACTGCCCTGCAGAACGGTGAGCTTGACTATATGGTCGTTCCCATTTCCTATTGGGAGGATATCAAGGCTTCCGACAAGTTCAACTGCGTGGAGAAAGAGTCCAATGAGGTAATGCTCTTCTGCATCAACGTTGAATCCAAGACCCACGGCGAGCTCCTTCGCAATGATAATATCCGCCTGGCTATGATGTATGCTCTGGATCGTGACGGTATCAACAAGCTGGTTTGCGACGGCTACGGCACTCCTACCTATATGTACATCAACCCCAATTACGCCGCTGCCGCTCCCGCTGCTGATTCTCTGAAGAACCCCATCCCCTACAATCTGCAGAAGGCTAAAGAGCTGCTTGCTCAGGAAGGCTATCCCGATGGCATTGATATCGGTGAGTTCAATGTCGCTGCCGGTCGTAATGAAAACTTCGGTGTCGCTGTCCAGGCTCAGCTCGAGGCTGCCGGCATTAAGTCCACTCTGGTTGTCAGCGACTACAATGTTGCCGGTGATCGCAATGTTGCTCAGGAGTACGATATCTGCATCGCTTACGACTGCGGCAACTATGACTTCAACAACTTTGAGCAGCAGTCTTCTTCCGCTGCTATTGGCCTCACCAATGTTTTGTTCAACGGACCCTCCGGCAAGTTCAACGACCTGTCCGCTAAGTTCGATGAATGGCTGAAGGAAGGTTCCTCCACTGCTGATGAAGCTAAGCGGCTTGAGATCTATACTGAGATGTACAATGCCTATTATGACACGCACACTCAGGTTCCGCTGATCAATCTGCCTTCCTGCGTTGCTTATAGCAAGGATCTGAACGCCATCGCAGTTCCCACCGACTACCGTGTCTATGATTGGAGCTGGAATAGCTAATTAACGGATTGAACGCATAACAACAGCCGTTATTAGCCGTTATTAGCCGTTATTTGTGAAAGTTGTGTGCAGGCGGCAGGAAAGGGCTTCCTGCACACAACTTCTATTTCAATCCCTGCGGGTATGATTTCTCCGTGCACAAAGCACATTTTGCCGAAATTTTTCCGTCAGTCCGTAAGAAAGTAGGGAAATATGTATCGATATATTCTCAAACGCCTATTGTTCCTGATCCCCACCGTGCTTGGTGTGACCCTTATTATCTTTGCCGTTATGAACATTACGCCCGGTAACCCTGGCCGCATGATCTTAGGCGCCAACGCAAACGCGGCGGAGGTTGAGGCGGTGAACCAGGAATTGGGCTTTTATGATCCGGTCCTCGTTCGTTGGGCCCGTTATTTGGAAAATGTTTTTACCAAGGGTGACTTTGGTCAGTCTTATTCAACAAAACTCGATGTTTTTGATGAGCTTTGGCCTCGTTTTATGATTACGCTACGTCTTGCTGTCTTGGTCCTTGTGTTATCAGTCAGCATAGGTGTTCCATTAGGTATCCTGTCGGCAGTTAAACAAAACTCGCTAATGGATACCATACCAACGATGATAGCTTTCTTCTTAGCAGCCGTACCAAGCTTTGTTGTCGGCATTGTACTTATGTATATATTTGCCCTGAAGCTTAACTGGTTCCCATCCTTTGGCCTGACGTCGGCGAAGCATTATGTTTTGCCCGTTATTGCGGCCACGATTTGCGAATTGTCTGCGTATCTGCGCTTCACAAAGTCCTCTATGCTGGAGTCTATTCGTCAGGACTATGTTCGTACTGCCCGCGCTAAAGGCGTTGCAGAACGTACGGTTATTTGGAAGCACGCATTGAAGAATGCGCTGCTGCCCGTGGTTACTTCGATTGGTATGCGTTTCGGCTGCCTGCTGGCCGGCATGGTTACCACGGAAAAATTGTTTTCCATCCCGGGTATTGGTTCTCTGATCGTTGATTCCATTAGTTTGAAAGATGAGCCTATGATTATCGGCTGCGCCATAATGGTATCTGTCTGCTTTACTTTGCTGATGATTGGCGTGGACTTAATTTATGCTTTCATTGATCCGCGTATCCGAGCCAAGTATAGTAAAAGGAGGTAATCTTGATGGCTAAGATCAATACGCGCCCCAGCGTCGATGCGGTTGAGGGCGGTGACATCAATTTTAAGCGTCCCAGTCAGGCCAAAGAGATTATCCGCCGACTGAAAAAGAATAAGGGCGCAATGGTCGGTCTGATTTTGCTTATTCTTATCATTCTGGTCGTCATTTTTGCAGACGTGATTGCCCCCTATGACGCCGGCGTTATTCAGGTTGCTGAAAATAAGCTGGCTGGTCCAGGGACTCCGGGACATCCGTTGGGCTGCGATAGCTATGGCCGCGATGTCTTATCGCGTCTGGTACACGGTGCCCGTAACTCGCTGAAAGTGGCAATTATCGCCTCGATCACCTCTTGTCTGGTCGGCTGCACATTGGGCTCTATTGCCGGCTACTTCGGCGGCAAGGTTGACCAAATCATTATGCGCGCATTGGACATCTTCATGTCCATCCCCGATCTTCTGTTCACCATGGTGGTTGTGGCCGCATTGGGCTCCAGCATTCCCGTTTTGATCATCGCAATGACGCTGGCTTACTTTACGAACTATGTACGTCTTGTTCGTTCCGGCGTCCTGAATCTAGTAGATCAGGAATATGTGGAGGCTGCTCGCGCAGGTGGAGCCAGTCCTGCACGCATTATTCTCAGTCATATCATCCCCAACACCTTGGGCATCATTTTGGTTAACGTAACCTTGAATGTTTCCAGCCTGGTCATCTATCAGTCCACCCTGAGCTTTATTGGACTTTCTCTGCCTGCACCTGCACCCGAATGGGGCTCCATGCTGTCCAGTGCCCGTGTTGATATGCTTCGCGCACCCACGCTAGTGCTCTTCCCCGCCTTGGCCATTGTTCTGACCGCGTTCTCTGTGAACCTGTTGGGTGACGGACTGCGCGATGCTATGGATCCTCGTCTGAAGAGTTGATGCCGAGAGAAAGGAATTGTCTTCATGAGCAACACAGAAAAAATGTTAGAGATTAAGGACCTGAGTGTAATTTATGAAACCGATCTGGAGACAGTGTATGCCGTTAACGGTGTTACTTTGTCTCTGGAAAAGGGCGCTACCTTGGGCTTGGTAGGCGAGACTGGTGCCGGTAAAACCACACTCGCACTGACACTTATGCGCCTTTTACCTGAGCGTACCGGTAAAGTTACCTCCGGCTCCATCACCTTTGAGGGCGAGAACGTCGTGGAGTTGCCTGAAGCGAATATGCGCAAGATCCGTGGCGATAAGATCGCCATGATCTTCCAGGACCCCATGACTTCCTTGAACCCGGTGCTGACTGTGGGGGAACAGATCGCTGAGGCGCTTTATGTTCACAACGATAGCGGCCGCAGCAAGGAAGAAATTGAAGCCCGCGTTGATGAGACGCTGACGCTGGTGGGTATTCCCCCCGCCAGAAAGCACGAGTATCCCCATCAGTTCTCTGGCGGTATGCGCCAGCGCGTTGTGATAGCGATTGCCTTGTCCTGCGAACCTGATCTGCTGATTGCAGATGAGCCTACTACCGCTCTGGATGTGACCATTCAGGCGCAGGTACTGATGATGATTCGTGATTTGCGTGACCGGTTAGGAACCTCTATGATTATGATTACCCATGATTTGGGTATTGTGGCGCAAACGTGCGATAACGTGGCTGTTATGTATGCCGGTGAGATCATCGAGATGGGCTCCGCTGAGGATATCTTTACCTGCCCGATCCATCACCCCTATACAGATGGCCTGTTCGGATCACTCCCTAACCTCAAGGAAAAAACGGATCGCCTTCATCCTATTGCAGGGCTAATGCCGGATCCGACCAATCTGCCCAAGGGCTGTAAGTTTGCACCGCGGTGCGATAAGTGTATGGAAATCTGCAAGGAAGTACCTCCGGAAGTCTATGTTGACGGTACCCACTCCATCCGCTGCCATCTTTATTGCCAGAAAAAGGAGGACTAAGCCATGGCAGAAGCGCGAATCCCTCTAATCGAAACTGTTGACTTGAAAAAGTATTTTAAGGTAGGCGACAAGTCTTATCTTCATGCAGTCGATGGTATCAACATGAAAGTGTATCCTGGGGAGACTATCGGCGTGGTTGGTGAATCAGGTTGCGGAAAGAGCACTTTGGGTCGCACCATCCTGCGCTTGATTGAGCCGACCTCCGGGCAGATCCTGTATAACGGCGAGGACATTACCAAGCTTAATGCCCGCCAAATGAAGCGGATGCGTCAAGAAATGCAGATCATTTTCCAAGATCCGTATGCAAGCCTTGATCCGCGCAAATCTGTCATCGAAATCATTGCCGAATACATGATCATCAATAAAACGCTGCCTACCAAGCGGGAGATTTATAACCGGGCGGCACATTTGATGGATGTGGTTGGGTTGGCTCGCCGCTATGCTACGGCATATCCCCATGAGTTGGACGGTGGTCGTCGTCAACGTATCGGTATTGCCCGCGCTCTTTCTGTTAACCCGAAGTTTATCGTCTGCGATGAACCCGTTTCCGCTCTGGATGTTTCCATTCAGGCGCAGATTCTTAATCTGCTTATGGACTTGCAGGATGAAATGGGATTGACATATATGTTTGTCACACACGACTTAAGCGTTGTGAAGCATATATCCAATAATATTGTCGTCATGTACCTGGGCCAGTGTTTGGAGTTTGCATCTTCGGATGAGTTATTTGCAAGCCCTCTCCACCCTTATACAAAGGCGTTGCTATCCGCTATTCCTGAGCCGGATATCTCCATGCGCAACAAGGAGATTAAGGTTATTAAGGGGGAAGTAGTCAGCCCCGTGAACCCCAAGCCCGGTTGCCGCTTTGCAGCTCGTTGCGAGCATTGTCAGGAAAGGTGCATGCAGGAAGCCCCCACGCTGAAGGAGGTTTCACCCGGTCACTTTGTTGCCTGCCACCTTTGTGAAAACTGATTTTGTATAAGAGACGCACAATAAGCTGATTATCTTATCGGGTGCTCCGATCCCAGCAGGTATATGCTGGTTCTGCATCTGCTCATATGACTTCTCTGACGCGCCTGTGCGTGTATGCTGCGATGCAGACACTTGTGTTTCGGTGCTTCTTAGCAGATAAGTATTTCTTCGTGCCATACGGGAACTAGTTGACCGTATGGCACGAAGAATATTGAATGGTTATTTATTTTGTTGGAATCAGATTTACGGCACAGCTGCCGTATGTCTCATTTAATATGCTATACCATGTCAGACGAATCCATCCAAATGCTCAAATGCTGGAAATCGTCGCATTTTAAATTAGGAGGAACGTTTCATGAAGTTTTACCCCAGTATATTCAACGATTGCCTTTCTCCCATATATCCAGGCCCCTCCAGCTCTAATACCGCCGCGCCATATCGATTGGGAATAATGGCTACGGATATGCTAGACGGTAAACCTGCACACATGTACTGCGAAATGTCCAAAAGCGGCGGATACTTTGCTACCTTTTACGGACTCCATAGTGATAAGGGCTTCCTGGTTGGTGTCCTGAGAAAGGATATGCTCACATATGACTATGAACGTGCTTATGCGGATGCTGAATCGGAGGGCCTGACCTACGAATTTGATTTTACAGACAATGTGCCGGCGATGCCTTCTGAAGCTGCGTGGATGTCTCTGACCTCCAATACAGGGGACAAGCTGTTCGTCAAAACCGTTTCACTCGGCGGTGGAGAAATCTATATTGATAATCTGGACGGCATTAAGACTTATATTGATGGAAAGTACTACTATTTGCTTGTACGAGTTTCCACAAAGAATGCCTCTGATATAGAAAAGAGGATCGATCTGCCCTATACCTGTGCTGAAGATGGCAGAGGTATGAGTTTGATCACCGTTCGGAGTCGTGAGGCATACAGCCGCGAATTGCTGTCTGATTTGCGCGCAGCAACGGGCGTTGTATACGCGCGTTGTGTCAATCCGGTTTACGAC
>ENA-ORRQ01000415-ORRQ01000415.1-human-gut-metagenome-genome-assembly--contig:-NODE-415-length-43013-cov-18.213860_pt1 | contig 43013 bp, 42 predicted proteins | sample MGYA00242177_ERZ509138 | MGnify/ENA primary metagenome ERZ509138 (study PRJEB26280, sample SAMEA2338628) | human gut metagenome | biome: human gut; feature: human-associated habitat; material: faeces... | reverse complement strand
TGAATTGTGAATTATGAATTGTGAAACGCAGTTCATCGCAACCCAATTATGAATTATGAATTGTGAATTATGAATTGTGAAACGCAGTTCATCGCAACCCAATTATGAATTATGAATTGTGAATTATGAATTTACTTCAAAGCTTGGGCATGCTTTAGCTGGGTTAAGGTCATGATGGCCTACTATCAGGGCCTTAGGGAAGCGTTGATGAAGGTCTTCTATTAGTGATTTAAGAGCCTTACGCTGGGCGTCAGTCCTGGTGTCGGCCGGCTTGCCGTTGGCGTCGAGTCCGCCTTCGTAGCATACGCCGATAGAGTGGGAGTTATGACCTTCGCAGTGCGCCCCGACCTTTTCTATAGGTCGTCCTTCGTGCACAACGCCATCGCGCGTAATATAATAGTGGTATCCGATATCCCTGAAGTGTCTGTGCATGATATGATCACGCCGGCACTCCTCAAAACTCAGACTACTCCCTTGGGGAGTAGCCGAGCAGTGAATGATAATAAGAGTAATGGTTCTCATGGTTCAAATGCGTTTACATACAACTCTGTAAGCCAAAAGCCGCAGCCACGGCCGACAGCACACTGATGATTGTCTGTACAATAATTTTGAAAATCGTTTTCTTTTGTTCGTTCATTGTTGATAGATTGTTTAAATTATGGTAGTTAAAGGAGTTAATAGGAGTTAAAGTAGTTAAAGTCATATGCCAACGTAGTGCGTATTTAAGTGAAGAACGAAGAGTGAAGAGTGAAAAATCCAATAGCCAACGTAGTGCTTGCGGTAAGAACCCACAAGACATATGGCTCTAACTCCTAGCTCACATTAGTGAGCGATAACTCCTCTAACTTCTTTAACTCCTGACTCGAATCCACAAAGCATATGACTTTAACTCCTAGCCAACTTGTTGGCGATAACTACTTTAACTCCTTTAACTCCTAAAAAAATACACCTTCATTTGAGTCCAAAATGCTAATTTTATTATTGTTTTAGTATTATGCATTACGCTTTTACACAAAAAATAATAACTTTGTAGCTGAAAAAGCTATTTCATGGAAACAATAAACAAATATATTAATCTGTTCCGTATAAGTAAATTATGGGGACGTACAAATATAAACTGGAACAATGTTAACGAAGATGTGAATATCCTTGTTGGCATAAACGGCTGTGGCAAAACCACGCTGCTAAACTTGATTTCAGACTTTTATTCAGGACAAAAAATCCCGAAGAGCCTTGCAGCTGATGTCTGCGGAAACAAGATTGACAGCAAGGTGACATACATACGTTCGTTCGACGTACCGGCCAATGCAAAGAAAAAGACCGAAAGCATGCTTCTGCAAGAGCTGAAACACATAATTAACCAGAATGGCGAAGGCACGTCATTTTTTGATTACCGCATGAAAATGCTCAACTATCCCAATGAGGCTGAGACTATAAGACAACGTATAGAAAAATTCTTCATGCTGGTGAACAGAATGTTTGCAGAGACAGGAAAAGAAATCAGAATTGATCCAAAAAACAATAAGCTGGTGTTCTCGCTGTATAACAGCGATAATGACAGACTGGCAACATATGGCAATAAAGGCGGCACACAACTTTCGGAAGCAGGAACAGACATACAGCTCGAACAGCTTTCATCCGGCGAAAAACAGTTAATGCTCATTCTTACAACAGTATTTCTGCAAGAAGAAAAGCCGAGCGTACTGCTGATGGATGAGCCGGAAATATCACTGCATATCAGTTGGCAAGACTGCCTGATTGAACTCATCAGAAATCTAAACCCTAAATGCCAGCTGATAATTACAACACATGCCCCAAACATCTTTGCCAACGGATGGGAAGATAAGATTGTGTTTGTAAAAGATCTGGAGGAAAAGTGATGGAAGAAGGCAAACTTGACTTTTACAAACAGACGGCAAAGGCATTGGCTGCATCTACAAGGCTTTATGGAGTGGATGCAGTTATTCATGTAGAAAACGTTGACGACATATGGTTCTGGCGACAAATGCTGTCAAAATACAGACCAGGCCACTATAAGTTTCTCCCGGCCACAAGAAATGAAAAAGGCAAGATGACTTCAGGATGTGAACAATGCCTAAAATACAGAGATTTTCTTTCACAAAGGTTCTTTATCTGCATTGACAGCGACTTACGCCGACTGTCAGGCGAATCTCTGTCAGCCAAAGACGGCATATTGCAGACTTACACTTACTCATGGGAGAACCATTGTGCTTTCTCCACTAATCTGCAGAACATATTTGCTAAACATATAACAGGCAATATAGAATTTGATTTCACTGTATTTCTTAAGCAATACTCGCAGATTGTATACGAGCCATTCATCTTTATGCTCTATCAGAAAAGAAACGGCATAAACAAATTCAGTCAGAATGATTTCAACCGTGCAATTACTCAGCAGTACATGAGAGGCGACGAAAATAACAGCGGAACTTCTTTTCTGTTACGAATGAAGAACGCGCTTGACGATGCGTGTAAAGATGTAATGAGAGAAAGTGAATTTGATTATACCAAAGAAACTGAAAGATATTATAGTTTTGGACTGAATGAAGAAAACGCATATTTATATGTGCGTGGACATTGTCTGTATAACTCCCTGGTTTCAATAGGAACAAAATTGTGTGAGGATACAGACATAGATTTTGAAAATAATATTTTAAAAGAAGCCTTGGCTTTTGAACAATATAAAGAAATAATAAACATCCAAAACGATATCGAAAAAATTCAGGCTTTACGCATATCGTTTTAATATAAAAAATTTATTTCAAAGAGTTTGGTTAGGAGTTAAAGGCAAATACCAACAAGAGTAATGTGTCGGCTGATTTGCAATTGTCGTGCAAGCGAGAGCAGAAGCAAATTATATTTGGTTATGCCGAGCGCAGCCGACAATCAATAAAATTAATCTGCCGGAATTGAGTATAAGAACCAACGGGCAGCGAAGCTAATTTGCAACCCGATTGCTTCCTATTTTTAATTAATATGTATAAATTGCGGATTGAAAATTAGCTTCCCATTGGTTCTTATATTTCATGCTGCCAAATTTTTCTTCGTTATTGCATAGATAATTACAAAAAAACACCTATCTTTGCAAAAACAATTATTAACTACAACTATGGCATTAGAAATTAAAGCAATTCCTACACTGAAAGGGCGAGAAGCAAAACGCTTTGTACAAGAGGCGGACAAGGCTTACCAAAACAAGGGAAAGACTGATTTCAGCAAACAGGTTAAAATAGCCCGTGCCATATTGAAAAAAGCCAATATGTTGTAAGCATGGGATTTCTGTTAGAAAAATGCAGCTTTTCAACATTAGATGAGGATGTCATAAAAGTATGTCATCCTTTTTTGTGCGGCAACACTGACTTAGATGATTTTTTCCAGCATGACGCTCCTGCTTATAGCAAGCAAATGCTTGGAAAAAGTTATTGCTTTAGATTGGATGACAATCCGGCCATCATCGTCTGTGCCTTCACACTTTCCAATGACAGTATCCGTGTAGATATTCTTCCTAATAGCAGAAAGAAAATAGTAAGAAAGAATATCCCCCATTCCAAGCAGATGCGCCGTTATCCCGGAGTACTGATAGGAAGGTTAGGCATCAATAAGGATTTCGCCCATTGCGGCATAGGCAGTGAATTGATGGAGTTCATTAAGTCGTGGTTTATTGATGCAGGAAACAAGACTGGATGCCGTTTTCTTATTGTGGATGCTTACAACGAAGAAATTCCATTAAGATATTACCAAAAGAATAATTTTAAGTTTCTTTTTTCAAGTGAAAGTCAAGAAGCAGAGAATACCGGATTTAACAAAAATACAAAACTACGTACACGACTGATGTATTTTGATTTAATATCATTGCTCAATGAACAATGAGAATGATATCTGCAACAATAAGCTCATGCCACCATACATGGCACCACAAGAAATACAATTGAGTGAAAAGCGAAAAGAGAAAAGTGAAAAATTCAAATGCGAAACTGTTTTATAGCAACAAGGCATTTGGATTTTTCACTTTTCTCTTTTCGCTTTTCACTTAATACTTATAATAAGAATATTCTAAAGCTCAACCTTGCCGTCTGACGGATACGTGAAGTTGATTTCGTGGAGCGTGTTGTGGCTGTTTATCACAAGAATATACTTGCCGGCCTTCAACGGCCCAACCTCATAAGAAACGTCGAAGGGACAGATGCAGTTGCAGCTTGTGTCGGTCTCCTTTTCAACAACGCTTATGCGGTTGCCTGTAACGGTCAGCGTAACGTCTATTTTTTCCGAACAGCAGTTGTAAGACACGTTGGCGTGGTTGATGTAGACATAGCCGTCGCTCTTGCTCTTATACTCAACATACTCTGTATCAAACGGACTGAATGTTGTTGCGGAGCCGGCCCGGGCAGGCTGTCCTTCGGTCTTACATCCCGTAGTGTAGACATTACGGACGTTTAACGTTGCAGTTCCTTCGTCGTCGCTGCTGCATGACGAAAGCATGAACGCCGCACACATAGCGGCAAAACATGAATAAATCAGATTTAGCTTCATAGATTAAGGCTTTTTAGTTGAGAAAACTCTTGTTGACATAACCTCAATACACCGCAAGGCGGGCTGACTTGAGGCGAAATACTCCGGTGCAATATGCAGTTTTTATAGACGCTGCCGCCGGCGAGAGAATGATACGGCAATTTCAAAAAAAATAACTCTTGTCAGGACTTTACTTAATGATGACGATGCCGCATAAAATCAAATGCGCCACGCACTTTGTTTTTTAAACAAGAGCGCATGGCGCATATACAAGACCTTATTTTATTCTGCTAAGAATACAAATTCAGTGGTAATGTCGTTGAAGTAGACGCTGTAATTACCGGCAGGAACGGTCATGTTGCCGCCGTTATAGTCGGCTTTGCCGTAATAGTTGTCGGCAATGTTGGCACCGTTGCCCCAGCTGTCGGTCCATTCGTGTCCTGCACGGAACTTAAGTCCGCCGTCAGACGGGATGCTGACCTTGGCATACCAGTTGTGAGGAGTAACCTGAGTGAGGTCTACGTCGCCGTTCCAGCTGTTGAAGTCGCCGATGAGCGAGATTGAGGTGTACTCCTTCGGAGCCTGGTCGCTGAGCTTGGTCCATGTATACTTCATGGTTGTCATGTCGATGGTGAAGGTGTAATACTCGGCTGAAGGAGCAGAGATAGACTGTGCGCCGGAGTTTACGATGTTGCCGGCAGGAGAGTTGTCGCCGTCAACTGCACATCCGTAAGCCTTGTCCCAGTTGCCGAAGTCGGCACCTGCCCAGAACTTCAGGTCGTAAGCACCCTTCCATTTTGTAGTGTAGCTCATCACGGTGCTTGTCTGCGGATAGAACAGACATGTCATGCCTGTAGCCGGGTCGTTGTTCCATCCCTGCAGGTCGCCCACCATGTAATACTCGCCGGCCATCTCTTCGATGGTGTAAGTATAGTCCATCATGTTGACGGTGAGCTTATAGAAGCCCTGCTTCTCTATCTTACCGGCCTTTGGAGCTGTGGTTACGAGCGAGCCTGTGAGACTCGGGTCGCCGTCAATGGCAACACCCACAACACCGTCTGTTCCCTCATGCCACAAGTCGCCAGAGTCGATGTTGCCCTGCGGAACAATCTTCCAGTAGCAGTCGGCCTTAGGTGTTGTGAACACTACAGAGAACACAGGATCCTCATATACATCGGCACCTGAATGTGAGAACTTGATAGCTGCATCGGCAGCCCATCCGCACATATCGCCAACAAGATAATAAGCGTCGGCAATGTAAGGAGCCTTAGGCGTAACTGAAATCTGAATCTTGCCGGCATCAACCAGGAACGACTGGCCGCCGATGACGATATCAGAATAAACCTGAGCGTCGAACACACGGGCTGCCGGACGACGTCCGTAGAACTCAACCACGGCGTCCTGAAGCGCAGTGCTGTCGAGCATGCCGTCGGCGGTTGCCTCAAGCGTTTTCTTTGTTGCAGAAGAGCCGTCAGCCGGCAACAGTTCTACACGTGTATGCTCTATCGTGGCACCCTCTGGCAGGGTTGCAGCCGAAAGCGTGAACGCCTTGACGCTTGTGCCGGGGTTGGCCAGGTCGATAGGGTCGGCAGCCGTTGCCGTATAGCCCGGCAACGTAACTGCTTCTTCCTGCGGATTGCTCTGCGGGTCGGCCCAGTCGTCATAATCGCCGTTACATGAAACGAACGTCATGGCTGAAAGCAACAGACCGCCCAAAAATAATATCTTTTTCATAATGATATTTCTGTTAAATGGTTTAGATTATTGGTTATTTTACTTCTCCTCTGTCGTAGTCGAAGTCTACATAGAGTTTCTGACCCTTCTCGCAGGTAACAGAATAGTCGCTGCCCACGTTCTTAGCCCAATTGTCAGGGATGTCGCAGTCGCGCCAGTAGAGGTCGCCCTTATAGAGAGTAAACTCTGTGCGCCACCAGTCGAGACCCGGCACCTTGATGCTTGCGCGGAGCTCGCCGCCGGCAAGGAAGGCAGGAGATACCCACTGAGCAGAAGCATCGGCAGGAGCTGTAAGCTGAGTTTCCGGGAATTGTCCCCAATTGTCCCCCTGAGACATAACAGTACCGATGACGTAAGCCTCGCCCGGATAAACAGTGAGGGCAGACTTAATCTGGTTGTTCTCAACCGAAACGTTCATAAACAGAACATACCATCCGCCGTTGGCCACCTGTATGCCGCCGTCAGCACCCTGAGACAAGCCTGCGCCGGCCTGGTCGTCAAACGAGTTGGTCAGTGCGTAGCCATTATCCGGAGTGTCAGTGTCGCCCCACATGAATGTTGAGCCGGCAGCGAGATAAGCCATGCCGTAGAACTGTCCCTCAAATCCGTAGACAGCAGCAAGAGGCTTGGCCTCGGTACCCTTGCGGATAGACGAACCTGCAATGTAGACGGTCTTAGGCATTGTTGCAACATAAGACACAACAACCTTTGGCAGAGTTATCACGTTAGAGTTGCACCAGCCATTGTCGCTGTTGGCGATGTGGGCACGCAGACGCACGTAAACAGGCATAACTATGCCCGACGGGTCGGCACCGTCGTTCTTCTCCTGATACATTTTTACAATGGCGTTGTTCATTTCGGTAGCGTTTACGTCCATGTTAGCCTGATTGTAGGTAGTCTCAAGAGTTGTGTAACTGGCTGCCTCAACCTTGGCAGCATCGCCTGAAGCGAAGTCAGGATCGATAGACACCTGCACCTGATATGTTGTTACGACAGGGAAGCCATAGTCGGGCTGCGACGTAGTAAGGTTGACAGATGTAGATTTAGCCAAGTCGTATATATTGTCGTTGGCGTAAGCCGGCACGTTAAGCACAAACGATTCGGGCTGCTTGACAGTTGGATTGCTCTCGTCGTCGGTCTCGCACGAAGCCATGAAAGGCAGCACGCCCAACACCAGTGCCGGAACGAACAGTTTCTTTATTATATTTTTCATAATCATTTTCATTTTAAAACTTTATTGCAAACTGATTGCCATGTCATCAATAACCGGGGTTCTGTGTAAGGTTGCTGTTGTTGAGCACGTCGGTTGCCGGTATAGGATAAACATTATAGTGAGAGTCAACGGTTGTTCCGTTAGCGGCTCCGCCCTTCCAGTCCCATAGATATTTGCCTGTCGTGAAGCATCCAAAGCGTACGAGGTCGCTGCGGCGACGGCCTTCGAGATAGAACTCGCGGCACCACTCGTCGAGGATGTCCATGTCAGATGTGATAGAGCTTATCTGCTTTGCGTTGGCACGCTTGCGCAGCTCGTTGATGTCAGAAACAGCCTTCTCGGGCTGGCCTTTGCGATAATAAGCCTCTGCACGTGTAAGATAAACCTCTGCATAACGGAACAGCGGAATGTCTATGTCGGGATATTCGGTGTCGTGTGTGGGCTGACCGTCTGTACGGAAGTTGTTCCACTTAACGATAGAAAGTCCGTCGTTGAAGCTTGATATAGCATCTGTCTGCAGCTTGCGTACACCACCGCCACGGCCACCGTAGAACAAAGCGCGGTCGTCGCCGGCCTTAGCCACAATCTGAGCTGTTGACGAACCGTCCTGCTGGTCGAGAGCCTTGATTTCGGCCTCTGTAGCTCCGGCAGGAGCCGGCTCTGTGGAAATCGGACAGTCAGACAGTGTAGGGAAGAACTTCTTTACCATTGCTGCACGTGCGAAGATACAGCTCCAGCCGTTAGTTGTTCCCATGTCAGGCATTCCGGCAATACGTGTTGCGCTGACGAGCATGAATGAACCGCTGTAGCTGCGTGTCTTCTGTCCGTCCTGACGGATAGGCAGAATAATCTCCTTCATAGCCTGCGGGTTCTCGTCGTTGTCGGCCATGAACAGCTGTGCATATCCAGAATAGCCGTTCTTGGCTGTCTTTGAAAGTTCGTAGGCTCCGCTGCCAATAAGCAGGTCGCAATAGCTGATAGCCTTGTCATAATCCTTTATCTCGCCCTTGGTGTAGATCTCAGAGTTGAGGGCCAGACGTGCATGCAGCATATAGGCAGCACCGCGGTCGGCACGGCCAAAGTTCTCAGAGTTGCAGTAAGCACCAACCTCGGCCATCTGCGGCTCAATCTCAGTCAGCTCCTGGTCGATCCATGTGTAAAGGTCCTTGCCGCTCTTCTCAACAGGAAGGTCGCTGATGTTGAAGTCGAGCTTGAAAGGTGACTTGCCGAACAGGTCGAGCATGTACCAATAATGGAGAGCGCGCAGGAAACGCACCTCGGCACGGTTGAGCTTGTTGGCCTCGTCGTCGGGCACCTGGCTCAGGTAGCTGTTGAACAATGTTATGTCGTAAGTAAGGCGTGTGTAAACCCACTGAGTACGGATACTGCTTGAGTTCCATGCAATGTTGGTAAGCTGCGGAATGTCAGTATCGGTCTGCCATGCCCATACACACTCGTCAGAAGGAAGCTCCATGCAGTTGAATGTTGTACGGTAGAAGCCCGACTCACCCTCGTCGTCGCTGAGGTCACCGTTTCCGGCAACGCCTTTCTGACCGGTAAGTCCGAGAGTGGCGTAGCATTTAGCCAACAAGCCCGTAGGATCGGCCGACGGTGAAGACTGCGGGTCGATTGAGCTTATGTTAAGGTCGTTGGCACAACCGGTCAATCCGGCTGCAAGCACAGCGACTGCTATAGTCTTTAAAAATATCTTTTTCATTGTTATGTCCTTTATTTATTACTTTTATATAAATGCACAACCATTAGAAATTAAGGTTAAGACCAATCTGAACGCTGAATGGACGCGGATAAGGATTTCTGTCGATACCGCCTGCAACTTCAGGATCGAGTCCTTTATACTTTGTAATGATGAACGGGTTCTGCACTGTAGCGAAGATACGTCCTGAGAAGTAGTCCTGTCCTGCATACTTGAGCAGAGCCGGGAACGAATAGCCGAGAGTGATGTTGGTACACTTCAGGAACGACGCGTTACGAACGAAATAGTCGCTGAGATAATACTCCGTGCCGTTTGTTCCGCTGAAGCCGAGGTCTACGGCTGCCTGTGTGGTGTTGGTGAACGCACTGTTAGAATAGAGTCCTGATGCGCTCACGGCTGCCTTATTAGACAGGAAGTCATAGTAAACATAGTTGCCGAGCGAAGCGCGGAATGCTGTGCTCAGGTCCCAGTTCTTGTATGTGAACTTCATTGTAAGACCCATGAACACGTCGGCTGCCGGGCTCTTGTAGAAGTAACGGTCGTCGTTGTTGATGATGCCGTTGCCGTCGCGGTCAACGTATACGCCCTCGAGCGGTTTGCCGTTCTCGTCGTAAACCTGCTGATAAACCCAGAATGAGTTGGCGGGCTGGCCTACGGTGTGTGCCTGAACGTGAGTGCTGTTACCGCGTGAGATTGTTGAACCAGACTCTACATAATAGTTGTCGTCACCGCCGATAAGCTCTGTAATCTCATTGTGGTTCCATGCCACGTTGTACTGAACGTCCCAAACGAAGTCCTTTGTAACGATTGGTTTTGCTCCAATGGTGAACTCAACACCATAGTTCTCGAGCGAACCAATGTTCTGAGGCATGCGCTGACCGAAGTTCATGAGCGTAGGCAGAGTAACATCCTGGATAAGGTCTGTTGTCTTACGATAGTAAGCATCGACGTTTGCAGTGATGCGGTTGTTCAGGAATGCGAAGTCAAGACCGGCGTTCCATGTTGTTGTAGTCTCCCATGTCAGGTCGGGGTTGTATTTGTCAGGACGCATTGTGTAATAATATGTGTCGCCGAAAGGATACTGAGCATAAGAGTTGCTTGTAACGTAAAGCGGAGCGTAGAGGAAGTCGTAACCGATGTCCTGCTGACCTGTCTGTCCCCATCCGAGACGGAGCTTGAACTCGTTCCACCACTTGATGTTCTTCATGAATTTCTCATCATTGATTTTCCATGCAAGTGCTACAGATGGGAAGTAGCCCCACTTGTGTCCGTCGGCAAAGCGTGAAGAGCCGTCGGCACGTATTGTGGCTGTAAGCATATAGCGGTCGAGCAATGTATAGTTAAGACGTCCGAAGTAAGACACCAGCGAGTTGTGTGTAGCCCATTCGGTCTCGTTTCTCAGAGCCGGGTTGTTGGCTTCGCCTGTATACGGGTCTGTACCCTGTCCGATGTTATATCCGCTGCGATGATAGTGAGATTCCTCGGCACCGGCCATAACGTCGATATAGTGAGCGCCGAAGGTGTGTGTATACTGTGCATAGGCATTGGCCGTGATGCTGTATTTCCAATAGTATGTGCGGCCGTCCCATCCATAATAGTTGTTGCTGTATCCGTAAGGAGAGTTCACGTCGCTCTGACGGCTTGCAGTATACTGGCCGCCGTAGCTTGCGTGCAGACGCAGGTCCTCAAATCCGTGAATCTTATAGTCAACCTCAAAGTTGGCTGTAAAGTCGTCTGAATGAGCATAGCACTCGTTCTGATTAAGATATGCAACCGGGTTCTGAGGAGCGTTAGGGTTCTTGGTGTAAGTCCAAGAAGGATCGCTGAAGTTGGCTGAAACAATGTTCTGCCAATATCCGCCCAGGAACTTATAAGGCTCGCTGTCGTCCATTACGGGACGTGTCGGGTCCATAGAGAGAGCACCGCCGATGGCTGCGCCGCTGTCTACATAGCGGTCTTTCTCGGCCATATACTTGGCAGTAATGTTAAAGTTGAGGTGATCGTCAAAGAATGACGGAGCAAGATTAACAGAAGCGTTGAAACGGTTCATGAAAGAGTTCTTGATGATACCCTGGTCGCTCTGATAACCAATAGACACGCGGTAAGGCATATTCTTGAGTCCGCCTGTCATTGAGAGGTTGTGAGATGTGCTGATTGCCGTACGGAATATCTCGTCCTGCCAGTCGGTATTCGCGTTTCCAAGTAATGCCACGCCGCTCTCACCGATAACATTGCCTACGAGCTCACGATACTCGTCACCGCTGAGCACATCGTAACGTTTCTGTGTTGTAGAAACAGTTACATCACCGTTGTAAGAGAATTTAGGACCAGAGCCCTTCTTACCTTTCTTTGTCGTGATGATAATGACACCGTTAGACGCACGCGAACCATAGATGGCTGTTGCAGAAGCATCCTTAAGGATATTGAAAGTCTCAATATCGTTAGGGTTGATCATAGCCAGCACGTTACTCATACCGGTAGCCGTGTTGTTGTCGATTGTAAGACCGTCGATAACGAGCAGCGGGTCGTTGCTTGCGTTAAGAGACGAACCTCCGCGGATACGTATCTGTGATCCTGAACCCGGAGCACCACCGCTGGTGATAACGTCGACACCGGCAACCTTACCAACGAGCATGTCGGCAGCGTTGTTGGTGATACCCTTACTCATCTCATCGGGCTTCATTGCTGATACAGAACCGGTGAGGTCGCCCTTCTTTACAGTTCCGTAACCGATAACGACAACGTCTTCAAGCAACTGTGCGTCGTCCTGAAGAGTTATCTTCATATTCTGTGCGACAGGTTTCTCCACCGTCTTGTATCCGATGTAAGAAACCGACAGCATACTGCCCGGCTCGGCCTTGATACTGAAGTTTCCGTCAATGTCAGTAATCACACCGCCGTCCTGGCCTACAATGCGGACCGTAGCTCCGATGACCGGCTCTCCGGAAGCATCCGTAACTTGCCCGGTAATTGTACTTTGGGCAAATGCTCCCACTGATAGGAACAGACCAAACAAGATGGCCAGAATCCTAATAGAGGTTTTCATTTTTACCTGCTTCATCTTCTTGTGTTTTTAAAGTTAACATTAAATAAACTATTAATTTTATCGTTTAAATTCGTAGTAGTCTAAATATTACTTTAAGGCAAATTTTCTAAATGCAAAAATACGTTCAGAAGTAATAATTTTGTTTTTTTTTCATATAAAAAATACGTTTTCTGTTGTGCAAACGTTTACACAAATAAAAGGAACAATAATAATAATGTAAAAGCAAAAATAATAGTGTTTTACCGTACTTTTGCTTCGTAAAATAATTTTCAATGCCTGAAAAGAACACACCCATAACAATGAAAGACATTGCCAGAGAGTTTAATGTATCTGTGGCAACGGTTTCACGTGCACTGAAAGACAGTCCGAGAATCAGCGCTAAAAGGCGAGAAGAAATCAGACGCTATGCCGAAGAACACAACTTCAGCCCAAACATAATAGCCGAGTCGCTGCGCAACAGGAGAGTGATTAAAGTCATTGGGGTTATCGTACCCCAGTTTACTCATTTCTACTTTTCGTCAGTGTTAAGCGGCATTGAGGAGGAAGCCGACAAATATGGCTACCGCATACTCGTGGCACAAAGCCTGGAACAATATGACCGGGAGGTTGAAGTATGCCGCTCGTTCTACAAACACAAAGTGTGCGGCATACTTGTATCGCAGGCAATAAACACATCGAAATATGACCACTTTGAGAATTTTATCAACAAGAACGTGCCAATCGTGTTCTTCGACCGCATCTGCACGGGCATAAACACATGCCGTGTGGTGGTTGACGACTACATGGGAGCATTCTCTGCCGTTGAGTATCTCATCAAGACGGGATGCCGCAACATTGCCTACTATGGTTCGAGCATGAACCTCGAAATATCAAAAAACAGATATAACGGATGGCACGACGCGCTGTTAAAGCACGGCATCAACCCCGACACCTGCGTGATAAGAAACTGCGACAACCGCGAACATGCCGAAATGATTACGCCTGAAGTGCTCAACATGGAAAACAGGCCCGACGCATTCTTCGCCGTTAACGACGACACTGCCATAGGCATTATGTACACTGCCAAGCACATGGGACTGCGCATACCCGAAGACATCTCGGTGTGCGGATTCACCAACGGACAGAGAGCCATAGCCTGCGACCCTATGCTGACTACCGTCGAACAGAACGGCAAGGAGGTGGGAAGGCAGGCCGCTGCCATACTGATAGGCAAGGCAGAAGGACTGATTCCGCTGGACAAGATAGAGAAAAGGGTGATAAGGACAAGACTGGTGGTAAGGGGTTCTACAAAATAAAAGCCACAATCACATGCCTTAATCCATGAAAACGCCATAAGAAAAATAACGAAAGATAATAATATAAAATAAAAAAGCCTTAAACTATGAGTTCTAACTTAAAGAAAAAACCAGACCTGAGTTTCGCCAAACTCTGGAATCTGAGCTTCGGCTTCTTCGGCGTGCAGATTGCCTACGCACTGCAGAGCGCCAACATTAGCCGAATTTTCGCAACATTGGGGGCTGACCCTCACAATCTTAGCTATTTCTGGATTTTGCCTCCGCTGATGGGCATCATCGTGCAGCCGATAGTGGGCACGCTGAGCGACAAGACATGGTGCCGATTCGGCAGGCGCATACCTTATTTGTTTGTAGGCGCACTGGTGGCCGTACTTGTCATGTGCCTTCTGCCTAATGCCGGATCGCTCGGCATGGCTGTCAGCACGGCAATGGTGTTCGGACTTATATCGCTGATGTTTCTCGACACAAGCATCAACATGGCAATGCAGCCGTTTAAGATGCTCGTGGGCGACATGGTTAACGAGAAACAGAAAGCTCTGGCCTACTCTATACAGAGTTTTCTGTGCAACGCCGGATCGCTCGTGGGCTACGTGTTCCCGTTCCTCTTCACGTTCCTGGGCATAAGCAATGTGGCTGCCAAGGGCGTTGTACCCGACTCGGTGATTTATTCGTTCTACATCGGAGCCGCCATACTTATCCTCTGCGTTATCTACACATCGGTAAAGGTGAAGGAGATGCCTCCGAAGGAGTATGCCGAATATCACGGACTCGACAAGCCGCTTAACGAGGAGAAGGTGAACGTAATAAAACTGCTGCGCAACGCGCCTAAGGCTTTCTGGACCGTAGGTCTGGTGCAGTTTTTCAGCTGGGCAGCATTCCTTTATATGTGGAACTACACCAACGGCGCAATAGCCGAAACATGCTGGCATACCACCGACCCCACATCGGCAGGCTTTCAGGAGGCAGGCAACTGGGTGGGCATTCTCTTTGCAGTGCAGGCCATAGGCAGCGTTGTATGGGCAATGATGTTGCCGCGCTTTGCCAACCGCAAGATGGCTTATGCCCTGAGCCTTGTGCTAGGCGGCATAGGTTTCATGATGATTCCCTACGTCAGCGACCAGTATGTTCTCTTTATACCCTACCTCCTGATTGGATGCGCATGGGCTGCAATGCTCGCCATGCCGTTCACAATAGTAACTAATGCGCTCAACGGCAGTCACATGGGTGCCTATCTCGGTCTGTTCAACGGCACGATATGCATTCCGCAGATTATCGCGGCAGCACTCGGCGGAGTGGTTCTCACGCTTGTAGGCAGCGCACAGAGCAACATGATGCTTGTGGCCGGAGTGTTCCTCATCATAGGAGCCGGATGTGTAGGCATAATAAAGGAGACCATTGGAGAAAACGAATAGGATTATTCCGAAATGCCTGCCTATACGATATGAACAGCTTAACTAAGCGCCAGAACGTGCGCATGGCATAAGAATAAATTATATTCATACGTATTCGCAGGCTTAAATAAGGCATTTTTAAATATCACATATTTGGAATAAATCCATTGGAATAATATTAATATTTTACTGTTTTAACCGGAACAGAGAGGCTGAGGAAATGGACTCAATCATTTGCCGTTTCCCCTTTCTGTTCCGGATTTTTATATAAAATCAAATCGTTCAACATACCGCCTATGATATAAGCATACAATAATATTTATGCTTCGAGCCGTCCCATTGCATTCTATTGTCGCCCTGCTGCCTGCTTATCCTTTAAGGCATACGGCCATCCGCCAAACATTATATAAATAGTTAATCTGAATTCTAATGCTAATTTGGATAAGTATGGTTCAAATATCCCATTTGCCGCAGTCACGGCATATTCACCTGTCAATATAATGTCACAAAACTGCCACGCCTTAACGGAAGTTTTTACGTACTGACTGCCTATGGCACTATACATGAAAGAGCCGTACACGGGCTGACATTGAAGGCCGGAGTATAAATGATACGACAAACTTAAGCCGGCTTAAACAGCATCGTCATGCATCTGACGGCCCTCGCCATATCCTTCGTCGTAGCCTTCCTCATAGCCTTCTTCGTAACATTCCTGAAGTTTGCCTGAATATTCTGAGGCACTTTCGCTATAGTGAGTCTCGTATTTCTCACCCACTTCACCGTCTTCCATTCCGTCGTTATATCCGTCTTCAAGTCCTTCGCGGCGTGCCGTTTCTTCAGGAGTTTCCTCTGCCTTAGGCATAACTTTTGGAGCAGGCGCAGGCACTGATACGTCAGATTTATAAGTATTTTCGCCCGTATCGCGCATTATTATCGACGACGGTTGCTGCTGATGCACATTATTATAGCATCTGTCAAGTAAAAAGACTGATGCCAAAACTACTACCACGGCTATCAGCGCTATGTTTTCGCCAGTGTATCCATACCATGGTTTGCGGCGCTTGCCATCAAGCCCACGAGCCTCTTCGTCGGCATTCTTATTTTTCATAGAATTATATTTTAAGGTTTTGTCGACGGCAAAAATAGCGATTTTCGGCAACATAAACAATCGCTGGGGCATAAATCACTGTTAATTGCATATTCTTAACATATCAGCACTATGCCGCAAAATACAGTGGAACGCTATTTATATATGCAGACTTTAAACAGTAAATTTTAGTTAAATTCAAAAGTTTTGCATTAACATTTTTTGCCGACTTTTTTGTTTCTGAAGTTGATTTTCGGTTCGGAGGGCGAAAAAATGGCGAAAAACGTCCTATTCATTTAACCAGCTATATATCAGACATTTACGCAAACTCTTAATCAAATTGATATTATCAGAAATATAAAATATGGCCTTTTACAATGCAAAAAGCCATGTTTTGCGGTGTAAAAGGCCGTCTTTCATATAACATCCAAGCCCGTTTGATAGTGTAAAAAACAGACTTTCAATGCGCGAATAGTATATATTCATATAACAACATATATTATTCTCAAATATCAATGAGCATAAACGGTATAAAAAACGCATTATTTCTGATTTTTCAGAAGACATTTGCCGCACATTAAAATGTTAAACATCATGCCACGATATTGCCGTATATGCAAACTAATGTTAATCAGTCAAAAAGCAAAACCAACCGTAACGCAGAGTTTCACCGGCATAACCACAACCGACAATGCGGCACTCACGGCCGCCATAACGGGCAACATGGCTTGAATGCAGGAACGAAGCATATCCGCAAAGGCAAAAAATAACGTGAAAGCGTGGCATTGTCTCAGTTTTTTTTAGTAAGTTTGCACAACTTTAAGAGCCGCCGCCAAACCGGCAGGCAGATAACTTATCTGATAACGTAAAAAGAAAGACAATATGCAGGAAACAAGACAAAACCGTATTGCAAGGCTTCTGCAAAAGGAACTGAGCCTGATATTCCAGTCGCAGACAAGGGCCATGAGGGGCACTATGGTGAGCGTTACACGCTGCCGCATCAGTCCCGATCTGAGTATATGCACGGCATATCTGAGCATATTTCCGCCCGAGAAGTCGGAGGAACTTATTAAGAACATCACCTCAAACGAGAAAACAATACGCTACGAACTGGGCACACGCGTGAGAAACCAGCTGAGGATTATTCCCGAACTGAGATTCTTCATCGACGACTCACTCGACTATATTGAGCACATTGACGAGCTGTTGAAGAAATGAATTTTCCGTTTTACATAGCCCGCAGGTATCTTTTCTCTAAAAAGAGTACTCATGTCATCAACATCATCAGCGGCATAAGCGTAATTGGTGTGGCCGTGGCCACGATGGCGCTTGTTGTCACACTGAGTGTGTTCAACGGATTTCACGACCTCGTGGCGTCGCTGCTTACGTCGTTCGACCCGCAGATTGAAGTTGTTCCGGCTAAAGGAAAGACGGCTCCTGCCGACGATCCAATACTGACAAAGATACGCAATCTGCCGCAGGTAGACGTGGCTACCGAGAGCGTTGAGGACCAGGCGCTGGCCATATATAAGGGAAGACAGGCCATGGTTAAGGTGAAAGGCGTTGAAGACAACTTCAGTGAACTGTCACATATCAACGATATTCTGTATGGCGACGGCGAGTTTTCGCTCCATGCCGCCAATCTTCAGTTTGGTGTTGTGGGCATACGCCTTGCAGAAGACATGGGCATGACGGCCGATTGGGACGGACAGCTTAAAATATATGCGCCGAAGCGCGAGGGACAGCTCGACATGATGAATCCGACAGAGGGATTTGTTGAAGACTCGCTGATTTCGCCCGGAGTGGTGTTTTCGGTTAAACAAGCGCGCTACGACCGTGACTACGTGCTTACTTCTATAGCATTCGCACGCAATCTGTTCGGCCAGCAGGGCATGCTCTCACAGCTTGAGATAAGGCTCAAGCCGGGCAGCGACCTCGACGCCGTGAAGGCTGAGATGCAGGAGATTGCAGGCGACAAATATCGCGTTCTCGACCGTATGGAGCAGCAGGCGGACACGTTCAAGATTATGAAGATTGAGAAATTCATTGCTTACATCTTCCTTACGTTTATTCTTGCCGTGGCTTGCTTCAACATCATCGGCTCGCTGTCAATGCTGATTATCGACAAGAAGAACGACGTGGTTACGCTGCGCAACATGGGCGCAAGCGACAAGCAGATAGTAAGGATATTCCTGTTTGAAGGCAGAATGATTTCTGCCATCGGTGCCGTATTGGGCATATTGTTAGGATTGTTGCTGTGCTGGCTGCAACAGGTTTACGGACTCGTTTCGCTCGGCAGCAGCAGCGGCTCGTTCATAGTCGACGCTTATCCGGTGAGTGTTCATCCCGAAGACATCGTGCTTGTATTCATAACGGTACTTGCCGTAGGCTTCATTTCGGTGTGGTATCCGGTGAGATATTTTGCCAAACGACTGATTCAGTAAACGGCATTGATGCCGGTCTAAATAAAAAAAGGAAACATAAACGACGTTTTAAGTATTTTAGTCGTTCATGTTTCCTTTTTGTTTATTATGTCCATTCAGGTATTCCTACCGTTACTTTATATTTCTTTATGCCTTAATCTAAAAGACTTACGCTCCTCCACGCTCAGCCCAGTCGCTCCTGTCAAGGTTGCGGTAGCTTATGGCTTCGGCAAGATGCTGCGGCAACACATGCTCAGAGGCATCTAAATCGGCTATGGTGCGCGCAACCTTCAGTATGCGGTTATATGCCCGTGCCGACAGGTTTAGCCTCTCCATGGCCATTCTCAGCATCTCTATTCCGGCCTCGTCAGGCTCTGCATACTGGTGAATCATGCGTTCGCTCATCTGCGCGTTGCAGTGTATTCCCTTGCATTCTCTGAATCGCTGCTCCTGTATGTGGCGCGCCTTGATTACCCTTTCGCGTATGGCGTCGCTGCTCTCGCCCGGTGCCGCGCGCGATATGTCCTTAAAGGGCACTGGAGTTATCTCTATCTGGATGTCAATGCGGTCGAGAAGCGGACCGCTGATTTTGTTCATATAACGCTGTATCTGACCGGGAGTGCACACACAGTGGTGCGTCGGGTCGTTGTAATATCCGCACGGACAGGGATTCATCGAGGCCACAAACATAAACGAACAGGGAAATTCTACCGTGTATTTTGCCCTCGATATGGTTATTTTGCGGTCTTCAAGTGGCTGGCGCAGCATTTCAAGTGTCGACTTGTTAAACTCCGGCAGTTCGTCGGCAAACAACACACCGTTATGCGCAAGCGATATTTCTCCGGGCTGCGGATTAAGTCCTCCGCCAACAAGTGCCACCTGAGATATTGTATGATGGGGCGCTCGGAACGGCCGTTGTGATATCAGAGACATATTCTTGCCGAGCTTTCCTGCCACTGAATGTATCTGTGTTGTCTCAAGACTTTCTGCCAACGACAGCGGCGGAAGTATTGACGGAAGACGCTTTGCCATCATCGATTTGCCGCTTCCCGGCGGACCGATCATTATCATATTGTGGCCTCCTGCCGCCGCAACTTCCATTGCGCGCTTTACGCTCTCCTGCCCTCTCACGTCGGCAAAATCAAGGTCGAAATGGCTTTGGTGCTCATAAAACTCACGTCTTGTGTCAACAATAGTGGGCTGATAGTCACCTTCTCCGTTCAGAAAGTTGATTACATCCATTATGCTTTCCATGCCGTACACGTCGAGATTGTTCACCACGGCGGCCTCTCTGACATTCTGTTTCGGCACTATAAGGCCCTTGAATTTCTCCTTGCGTGCCCTTATTGATATCGGAAGTGCGCCTTTCACAGGCTGAATCATGCCGTCAAGACCGAGTTCGCCCACTATCATATATTCTGAAAGCATATCCGGCTTAATCTTTCCTATTGCCGCCAATATACCTATTGCCAACGGAAGATCATAGCTGCTGCCCTCCTTGCGCAGGTCGGCAGGAGCCATATTCACGGTAATGTCGGCAACGGGAAACTTTATTCCGTTGTTCTGAAGGGCTGCAACAATGCGGTCATGACTCTCTTTCACGGCTGTGTCGGCAAGGCCTGAGAGATGATAAAGCACACCTCGCGATACACTTACCTCTACGGTAACCGTGGTAACATCGAGTCCGTTAACTGCTGCACAATAAGTTTTTACAAGCATTTTATCACCAATTATCCAATTAATCTTGCGTTATTTACAAATTGAGTTAGCTGCGGAAACCGCGCTAACTCTACAAATATCTTAAACAAGCGGATGAACCGTAATCGTCAAAACATTGCCAATGGCAATCCTGATGCAGGGCTTTTCATAATATGTACCGGCGTTAACGACATCAGGCTTTAAACCAAATTAGTTGAAAACAACCGGCGGTTACTGACAATGAGACAGCTTTATGCCGCCTAATCGAGCAGGGCTTTGAGCTTGGTTTCTATCTCGTTAATATTCAATCCGCGCTCAACAATACGCCCTTGTGCATTATATATAATATTGTCTGACACACGTCCAAGTCCGAATGTTTCAAGGAGCGGACTCTCAAACATCATTTGGTCACATATGGCAGCCGACGAGGTAGAGTCGTTTCGTAACGACAAGCGGCAAGTGTTGCGGCTTGCGTCAAGACTAATGCCCAGCAATGCCAGTCTGTTTCCGTATTCTCCCTTCAGTCTCAGCAGTCTGTCGCGCATGTTACGGCTCTCATAACTCCAGTCAGCCCACGTGTAAACCACGGCAACTTTACCGCGAAGGTAAGAGTCGGTAACGCCCTTTCCATTAATGTCCTGCGCTGAAAAAGAAGGTATTGAAGCTCCGCTTGAATTGCGTTTCATCATCTTAAGATAACGCACAATGCGTGCCACTTCACCGTTCTTTGGCTGTGCCTTATACACAACATCAGCCAAGACAGATGCCTTATCAATGTCGGCATCAGGACTGACGACAAAATATTTTCGCAGCACATACACACTGGCAGCTGTCGACGGATTGTTTTTCACAAACTTTTCGGCATAAGCCAGCTCTTCGGGAGGTGACGCCTTGACCAACTGTTGACGGAAACTTGTCATCAGTTCGTTCTCCTTTGTGCCCTTAATCTCAATCTCCTTAAGGTGTGAAGCGTCACCTTTCACAGTAACGGCTTCGCCCGGTTCGGCAAAGACAGGCACTTCAGAGAAGTTAGGAAAGACAATAACCAGCGTTCCGCTTTCCTTGCACTGAGTCTCGAAAGTAAAGCGTCCGCCCTCAACTTTTATCGTGTCGACACCGTCGAACACTCCGTCGGGACTGTAAACATAAAACTCACCTTGGTTAAGGTTGAGCAATCGGCCATCCAAGTTGAAATAGCCTCTGCGTGTTCCGCAGGCAACCAAAACCAAGGTGAGCGTAAGATATATCAATCGCTTCATGCGTCAGCGATGTTTTTACTTGCTTATTTTAGCCAGCTCAAGATCGTTGTTTGCGTATGTTGCAAGTGAAGGATCTTTCTGCAGAGCGCTCTTCAGATAAGAAGAAGCTGCGCTGTCGTTGCCCTGACGAGCACTCAAGATAGCCTGCAGATAGTCTGTCATGGCGTCCTTATTCTTGATGTTGTTCAGAGTGTTAGCTGCACCGGCGTAGTTCTTGTTCAGAATCTGAGCCAAAGCAGTTGTGTTGCAGTTGATGCCGTTGAGGTTCTGCTCAGCTGTAGCATAGTCACCCTTAGCCAGGTTCAATGTACCGAGAGCCTTGTTATAGTCGTTAGCTGAGTTAGCCTTAGCGATATAAGCTTCAGCCTCGCTTACGTTACCGTCCTTCAATGCCATCAAACCAAGGTTAGCGTTAGTCTCGGCGCCGTTAGCATTAACTGACTGTGCTTTAGCCAGATAGTTCTTAGCCTCAGCGTCGTTGCCTTTAGCAAGCTCGATAGCTGCAACGTTGTTGTAAGCACGGAAGTCGTTAGGATAAACCTCGATAGTCTTCTTATAAATAGCCTCCTGAGCGTCTACATTATCCTCAAGTGTTGCAGAGTAAAGCAGCTCGTCAACGCTAAGCTTTGTAGGATCTGCCTTGTACTGCTCCTTAATCTGATCATCGCTGCGGCCGATTGTCTCGTAGTTGATAATCAAGCGAGAACGACGAAGTTCAGGAAGGATACCATCAGCAAGCTCACGGAAACCTGCAGACATGTTACGAATCTGCTGCTCACGCTCCTCAGGATCCTGATACATAGAGAGAACACGGAGGATTACGTCCTTGTCCTGAATGTTAGAAGCCTGAACAAGCTGCTGGAAACCGTCCCAGTCCTGTGCAGTATATTTACCGGTAACGTCAGACTGAACCTTAGCGCTCTTCAGCTGTTTCTTAGCATAGTCAACTGAAACGTTCTGACGTTTGCTAGCCAATTTATCGTTGAAGTCGAAACCACCATCAGGAGAAGCGTAAGCCAAAACCTCTACGTTCTTGATGTTAAGACCTTCCTTGTCTGCATTGATTTTCTTGAGCAGGTCAACAAACTCCTTAACAGAGTTGTTCTTAAGCTCGCTCTTACGCAGGTTAGCCTGGTTGATGAGGAACTTAATCTGAGCAGCCTGTCTCTGATCTCTTACACGCTGGAATGTATCAGGAGCTATGCAAGCGCCGCTTCCGGCAAGAGTATTTCTGTAAAGCTCAGATGTTGCGATAACACCCTCAGCAACTTTAACAGCAGGAACCTCTACCTTTTTCTTCTTTTTGCCTACATAAGCGTCAAAAGTCATATAGAGATCGCTCTTCTGCATTTCAGGAACATACTTGAAGGTAGACTTCATAGTATAGTTACCACCTACTTTATAAGAAATGGTCTGGTCGTTGCCCTCAACCTTTTCGCCCTGGAATTTGGCAGCCTGACCCTGTGCAGCCTGTCCGTTACCATAGCGCAGTTCAGGAATAACTGTTACCATAGCCTTTTTCTTCATGTACTTCTCCGGGAAAGTTCCGTTGATAGTTACAGCAACCTGTCCACCTTTAGACTCCAAAGGATTAGGTGTAACATTGAAATTGTCAGCAGACAATTCTCCCAGCTTAGATGAGCAAGAAGACAGTGCAATGACTGATGCTGCTGATAAGAATAAGATAAGATTTTTTTTCATAATGAAAGGTTTTAGATAAAAAGTGCCGCGAGCGGGACTCGAACCCGCACAGCCATTTCTGGCCAAGGGATTTTAAGTCCCTCGTGTCTACCAATTCCACCATTGCGGCTCCAATGGAGCGGAAAACGGGACTCGGACCCGCGACCCCGACCTTGGCAAGGTCGTGCTCTACCAACTGAGCTATTTCCGCATTAGAGTAGTGCAAAGATAAGTTTATTTCTCGAAAGAGCAAACTAATTTACACATTTTAACCCTTAGGGGTTATTGAGGTTCAGAATATTACTTTAACTCGCCTATTTATCGGCTTTCTGAGCGTTTTGAAATTGTATCTGACTGATATTTCATTGTAAATATGCAAACCTCCCGACTTCCCTGTAACGGGCATGAATATTTATCCTGAACGAAATAAAGCACATAAATAAGTCGGGCAGGCAGCTATTTCTCACTACTATCACTGATTGCCATTTACGACAGAAAGCACGCCCTGAGTACCTGTTGTACTACACCTGTAACGTATAAGTTTGTCGCCCGGATCGCCTTTGGATATAATTCCTCCGTTGTTCATGTCGTACTCTCGGCCACAATTTTTGCATATTGCCTTGCCGGTGGTATCCATCGTGAGATTATAGCGCGGCAGATTGCTCGACCTGTAGCAATTGGGGCACTGATTGTCGTAGGCGTAAAATATGGCAGGCGAATTGAGATTGCCGTATCCTACGATTATTCCACTCTCGTTGTATGCCCCCAACACTATGCTGCGCTGAGCGTCTATGCCGTTGAATGCCACACGGTCTGACTGCCCCGGAGCCATGTTGGTGTTGAACACAAAATACTTTCCGCTGACAGAAACATGGCAGAACACGCCCGGCGAGAGCGGATTCATGGCCGAACTGAGCAGCGGACTGCGGTTGGCTGTATTGTCGAACACAAAATAGCAAGGGTCGCTGCTAAATTCGTATTCGGCGTCGCTGCAGGATGAAAAGAGCGCAATAAGCGCTATAATATAATAGGTGTATTTTCTCATTTAAGTAAGTTTTTCTCGGCATTCTCCATATTTTCAAAATGGAATCCGTCAAGACACTGCTCCATGAGAGCCTGAATTTTGTCGTTGCAGAGGTTGCCTATTGAACCTTCGTGTGTGTGATGTATGTTCTTATCGGGCACAAATTTGCCTGCCTCGATGTCGAGTCCCACCTTTTTATATGCGTCTCTGAAAGGCATGCCGGCAGCCGCAAGGCGGTTGACTTCCTCAACTGAGAACATAAGGTCGTACATCTTGTTGTCGAGGATGTTGCGGTTAACCTCCATCTTGTTGATGATATATGCAGCCATCTTGAGGCAGTCTTTAAGCTCGTCGAACGACGGCAGGAACGACTCCTTTATAATCTGCAGATCGCGGAAATATCCGCACGGCAGATTGTTCATTATGAGAGTTATCTGCTGCGGCAGGGCCTGCAGCTTGTTGCATTTGGCTCGTATCAGCTCAAACACGTCTGGATTCTTCTTGTGAGGCATTATGCTGCTGCCCGTGGTACATTCCTTAGGGAGCTTGATGAACGAGAAGTTCTGACTGTTGAACAGGCAGGCGTCGAACGCCATCTTTGCCATAGTGCCGGCAATGGTAGCCATGGCAAATGCCACGTTGCGCTCGGTCTTGCCGCGCCCCATCTGAGCATACACCACGTTATAGTTCATGGTGTCGAAGCCCAGCAGTTCGGTTGTCATGGTGCGGTTGAGCGGGAACGACGAGCCGTAGCCGGCAGCGCTGCCCAGCGGATTGCGGTTGGTCATGCGCCATGCAGCCTGAAGGAAGAGCATGTCGTCGGCAAGGCTCTCGGCATAGGCTCCGAACCAAAGGCCGAACGAGCTTGGCATGGCCACCTGAAGATGGGTGTAGCCGGGCATCAGCACGTCCTTAAACTGGTTGCTCTTTTCTATCAGTTCATCGAAAAGCACCTTGACGAGCATTGCGATGTCCTTGATTTCATGACGGATGAAGAGTTTAAGGTCTACCAGCACCTGGTCGTTGCGCGAGCGTCCGCTGTGAATCTTCTTGCCCATGTCGCCAAGTTTGCGCGTAAGCATAAGCTCCACCTGCGAATGAACATCCTCAACGCCATCCTCGATGACAAACTCGCCGCGCTCGCACACGGCATAGATGTTCTTCAGTTCGGCAAGAAGCGTCTGAAGCTCGTCATGAGTAAGAAGGCCTATCGACTCAAGCATGGTGATGTGTGCCATTGAGCCAAGCACGTCATACTTGGCCAGATACATGTCCATCTCGCGGTCGCGGCCCACGGTAAACCGCTCTATCTCTTCGTTAATTCCGTAGTTTTTCTCCCAAAGTTTATTTGACATCGCAATATTTGTTTTATTAAAATGCCCCGTGCCGCCTGACGCCTGTATGCCTCATGCGGCGCGGGGCTACATTGTTTTATATATAATATATCCGCGCGTCTGCCGTCCTATTCGTAAGGAATGGCTGCCAGCGCGTCGGCAATCTTGTCAACTCCGTCCTTCAGCTTGCTGCCTATCATCGGCTTGAGGAACAGGGGGATGTCGGCCTTAACCGTAACTCTCATCTTGCTTGTAGTGTCGGTTACGGGCAGTAGCTGAACCCACATGGTGAAAGGCACGGGCGAATTGGCCGTCTCAAACTTGATGCACTTAGGCTCATCGCGCTCAATGATGTTGAGCGTTATGCTGCCAACGGGCGGCACACTTACCGAAACGCTGTCGCGGCTGAACGTAAGGTCGTTGACCTTGTCGGCCGGAATGCGGTCTTTCACTTTCTCTATGTTCTCGAGGTTGCTGAGTCTGTCGTAGACGCTCTGCTGCGGATACGGAATCTGCTTAATTCCGCTTTCGTACTTGCTGCTCATATTTCTCTTACGTTATCCACATGCGCCCCGAGCCGTCGCCTCCCTGCCCGCATCAGCACATAGCCGACACAGGCCAAAGCATGCTTACGCCACGGCCAAAGGCGCACGTGAAGTTAAAATATTATTTCTTCCAGTTGGCAGGATCCTTGCGCCACTCGTGCAGCAGTTCAACGTCAGCCTCAGAGATATATCCTGTCTCAACGGCCTCAGCCACTACGTGCTCATAGTCGGTAAGAGTAACCAGCTCTACGCCGGCATCCTCAAACGCTTTCTGTGCAACGGGGAATCCGTAGGTGTAAGATGCAACCATACCTACCACCTCAACGCCTGCCTGACGCAGAGCCTCAACAGCCTTAAGACTGCTTCCGCCTGTAGAGATAAGGTCTTCAACGACAACCACCTTGGCGCCTTCGGGCAGCTCGCCCTCAATGAGGTTGCCCATGCCGTGGTCTTTAGCCTTGCTGCGGACATAAACAAACGGCAATCCGAGGGCATCGGCCACGAGCGCTCCCTGAGCTATGGCTCCTGTGGCAACGCCGGCAACGGCATCAGCCTGCGGGAAATGCTCAAGCACTGCATGCACAAGCTCGAGCTTCACATAGCTGCGCAGGTCAGGATACGACAGGGCCTTGCGGTTATCACAATAGAAGGGCGACTTCCATCCCGAAGCCCATGTGAACGGATTGTTTGGCTGAAGTTTTATAGCCTTAATCTTCAGCAGCTTTGATGCAAATGCTTTTTTCAGTGTGTCCATATTTGTATTGTTTTTATTGTTTTAATTTATGAATGGCGCCATGCTGACGGCATAGCCGTGTTTAACGGCATGCCGGACGCACCGCCTTTTCATCCTGCAAAGTTACGTTTTTTTGGGTGCAAAACCAAATTATCAGGCCATTTTTGCCCTAAACGTGCGCCCCGCAGCCATGTTAAGCCTCTGACACCGCGGCACGTCTGACACAGCCGAAAAGGTCTTTCTGTGCAGCGTTTCTATCGTCTTTCATAACTATCTGATATTCAATGCGTTGCAAAAGGCCATGTTTTAGGCTCTAAAAGGCCGTCTTTTGCAGGCTAAAAGGTGGCCTTTTGCAATGTAAAAGGACGCCTTTTAGAAAACGCCCGATATACTGCCGTCTGACAGCGTGCCGCGGCACGGGTATGTAATACACGTAGTACACCTAGTACAGGGACATAGTACACACAACACACAGACATAGTACACCCGGTACACCTTATTATATAGTGCGCCGAACGCACTGCCGGCATACTCCAAATACAGAACAATGCCATTTTAATAGCGTATTTTCTTAAAATCTGTTTATATCCACACAATATTCAACAGATAAATGCAAACAACCGTTAAATATTGCACTTAAATTGCACTTTCTTGTCAAAATGCTTGGAAGTTATGTTTTATTAGTCTACATTTGCAGTGTACTAATAAACTAGTACACTATAAGACATTAACAAAAAGACAATTATTGACAATTAAAGACATTAACAATTATGAGTACTATTATCACAACAGCAACAATCATGGCGATGTATATTAACGCCGCCGGAAGCGCAAACCCGCAATATGCATATAACGCAGACATTGAGAACGGACAGGTTAACACAATGTATGTAATGAACAAGAGCGGCAACAACCTAAGCGGAAAACTGAAATACAGCTACACTTACGACGCCGCAGGACGACTGACAGCCAAAACGGCAAGCCGATACAACAGTCTGACGGGCAAATATGTGCCGGCCTTCCGCCTCGACTTCAGCTACACAGCCGACGGATATGCCGTTGAAAGATGCACATGGAACAGCCGCAGCAAGAGCTTCAACCGCCCTGACAGCCGCACCGAATACCGCCATGAAATGAGTAATGTGATGGCCGTAACAAACTATGAATGGAGCGACGCCGAAGGCAAAATGCTCACTGTGGACAACATGCTGGTGATGACACAGACCAACGAATATCTGCTGGCAGGTCAGCTTTAAGAGGAGCGCGCGGCGTCATCAGTAATCACCAACGCCGCCCCCATCCCTCCCATCACTCCCATCTCTCCCATTAACAACAAACACCCCTTAAAATAAAACGAAACAATATGATAGAAATAAGCAACCTTAAATACAAATACGCAGGCGCAAAGCAATATGTGTTCAATGACTTCAGCCTGTCTCTCAGCGAGAACAACATCTACGGACTGCTCGGCAAGAACGGCATGGGCAAGTCTACACTGCTCTACCTCATTAGCGGACTGCTGCGCAAGGAGCAAGGCACGATAACAATAGACGGAATTGAGGCCGACCGCCACGACCCTGCCGTGCTGAGCGAGATATTCCTCGTGCCCGAGGAGTTTGAGCTGATGCCGATGAGCCTCGACGCTTATGTCAAGATGAACGAGCCGTTCTATCCACACTTCAGCCGTGAGGTGCTGAAGAGCTGTCTTGACGACTTTGAACTTACGCCTGACATCAACCTCAAGGAGCTGTCTATGGGACAGAAGAAGAAGGTGTATATGAGCTTCGCTTTGGCTGCCAACACCAAGCTGCTGCTGATGGACGAGCCTTCCAACGGATTAGACATTCCGTCGAAGAGCCAGTTCCGCAAGGTGGTGGCAAACAACATGAGCGACGACCGCACCATGATAATATCAACCCATCAGGTGCACGACGTGGAGTCGCTGCTCGACCACATCATGATACTCGACCACTCAGAGCTGCTGCTCAACGAGTCGGTGGCCGACATCTGCAGCAAGTACAGTTTTGAGTTCCGCTCGCTGGGCGAGCCTGCCGACGACGTAATCTACGCAGAGCCGTCGCTGCAGGGCAACGCCGTGATAACGCGCAGACGAGATAACGATGAGGAAACTCAGCTCAACCTCGAACTGCTCTTCAACGCCGTAACAAAGAAGCTGCTGCCGCACGAATAACTGCCGATGCAGCCCAAGACACATATAAAATATAAGATTAAAAACGATTCAAGATGAGCAACTTTAATACGAAACGATTCATACAGACCTTTAAATGGTCGATGCAGGCCACCAAGAAAGAGATAGCAACCATAGCCGGATGCATGTTTTTCCTATACCTAGTGCCGTTCATAATATCGGTGATGTCAAGCCACGGAAAGCTCGACATTATAGCTGAAAGCGACATACAAAGCGCAACAATCACATGCATCTCGTTTTTCACTTTCTACTTAACAATCAGCGGATGCTGGATTTTTAACAACATGAAGACAAAGGAACAGCGCATAATGTTCAAGATGCTGCCTGCCTCCGACCTCGAGAAATATCTTTCAAGAGTTATCTATATAACAGTGGTATGGTTTGCAATCGGCATCTTAACCTATTGTCTTGCTGACATCTGCCGCATGCTGATTTGCCTTATATCAGGCACTCACGGCACCTACAGCACCATACCTTTGGCGCTCAAAATGATATTTACCGAAAACCACATGAACATTACGGCAAGAGGCATTGAATATCGTTTTGTTATATTATCAATATATGCATGGGGATTCTGGATACACTCGCTCTACGTGCTGGGTGGCGCTTTCTTCCGCCGCCGCCAATTCATTCTGACATCATGCGTCCACTTTCTGCTGGGCTTCTTCTTATTATTTTTATCCAGATATGACAGCTCTATTTTTATAGATCCTGACACCACGCACATCCGCAATCTGCTGTATGCCTACCCCTTCGTAGCAATTGCCGTAGCACTATTCAACTGGTGGCTGGCATATAAGCTGTTCAAACGTTCGCAAGTTATCAACAATAAATGGATTAATCTATGAGCAATTTCAACTATAAACGCTTCGGCATCACATTCAAATGGACCGAACTATATTTACGTAAGAACATGATTAAGATATTTGCCATAACGCTCGCAGTATATCTGTTTATTCTTCTGACGAATACCATCACTGAAAGCTACGATGGCACGCCGGCCGACACGCAGCAACTTACACTGCGAAGCGCGATAAGAAGCTGCGGCATGGTCTACTTCTTATGGGTTATCATCAGCGGAACATGGTTTTGCCCGAACATCAAAACCAAGCAGCAGCGCATAACGATAAAGATGCTGCCGGCAACAGACCTTGAGAAGTTTCTCTCTCACATGGCATGGCTCGCCATACAGCTTATAGGCATGGCCCTGATGTTCTGCCTTGCCGACGTGATACGCGTGGCGCTTTTTGAAGTGTTGGGGCTCGACTGGATACAATGGGGCATCCCTGTGTTCTTCGACATGAGCCGCGTGGCCGGCGACATGTACATCCTTGGCGTAAAGTCGACAGCCGTCTATGCCGCAGGCATGGCATGGGTGCTGTGGGCACAGTCGCTCTATGTTCTCGGAAGCATTCTGATAAACCGCTACGGTGCTTTAATCGTTTCGGGCATACACGTAATACTTATTGTCGCACTGGTATGGCTCGTGGCTAGATCAGACACAGAAGCCGCAGCAACAGACATCGCACTTACGGCAGACGCCGCGACATATATTGCCTTGGCGACATTCGCCTTACTGGGCATATTCAACTGGATTACGGGCTACAAGCTATACAGCCGCATGCAGGTTGTAAACAACAAACTGATTAATTTATGAAGTTCAACAACGAAAAAGCCATATACGTACAGATAGCCGACCGCCTTTGTGACGAGATACTGACAGGAAAATACAACGACGACGAACGTATACCGAGCGTGCGCGAATATGCCGTTCTGCTCGAGGTTAACACCAATACCGCCGTAAAGTCGTATGACCTTCTTGCGTCAGCAGGCATAATATACAACAGGCGCGGCCTTGGCTACTTTGTCACAAAGGGAGCCAAAGACATGATAATGAAAGAAAGGCGCACGCTGTTTATGGAGGAAAAACTGCCCGAACTGTTCCGCAGCATGGACATGCTCGGCATAACCATTGACGACATCAGCAAAGCCTGGAACGACAGAAAAAAGTAAAAACCGCATACATGCCACGGCAAGAAGCAGTAGCCGACAATGCGACAAAACAAGTCTTACGGCAATGCTCTCTCTAACCACCTGATAAATATTACAGACTGCATTGCCGGCAACTGCCCAGCACTTGCCGCGGCATGATATGGAAAAAAGTAACAGATTATGCAACTTTTTGCCGTTCAGTTACGTTTAATATATAAAAGGAAAATCTATGATACATCTGAAAGATATTAACAAGACCTACAATAACGGACAGCCGCTGCACGTGCTCAAGGGCATCAACCTCGACATTGAGCAGGGCGAGTTTGTGTCTATCATGGGTGCGTCGGGCTCGGGCAAGTCCACGCTGCTCAACATTCTGGGCATTCTCGACAATTACGACTCAGGCGAATACACCCTGGCAGGCACTCTGATAAAGGATCTGTCGGAGACGCACGCCGCCGAATACCGCAACCGCATGATAGGCTTCATCTTCCAGTCGTTCAACCTCATTGCCTTCAAGACGGCTGTTGAGAACGTGGAGTTGCCGCTGTTTTATCAGGGAGTGCGCCGCAAACAGCGCCGCCGCATGGCCATGGAGTATCTCGAAAGGCTCGGACTGGAGCAGTGGGCAAACCACTATCCCAACGAGATGTCGGGCGGACAGAAGCAGCGCGTGGCAATAGCAAGGGCTCTGATAACCAAGCCGCAGATTATTCTTGCCGACGAACCTACCGGCGCGCTCGACTCTAAGACCAGCGTTGAGGTGATGAAACTGCTGAAAAAGCTCAACGAGGACGACGGCATGACCATTGTTGTGGTTACTCACGAGAGCGGCGTTGCCAACGAGACCAACAAGATTGTGCATATAAAGGACGGTCTGATAGGCAACATAGAAACCAACTTCGACCATCACGCTTCGCCGTTCGGCATCGACGGAATGATGAAGTAACACTGCGCAATGCGCTTGAAATGGCGGTCTGACGGCTGCCTGAACAATTAATGAAAAACATTCAACGACAATAACATGAGAGACGTTTTAGCTGAGATATGGAGCACCGTAAGGCGCAACAAGCTGCGCACCGCGCTGACAGGCTTTGCCGTAGCATGGGGAATCTTTATGATTATCTTCCTACTTGGAGCCGGCAACGGACTCATCAATGCCCAGAAAGTACAGAGAGACAGATTTCTCGACAACTCTATGATGGTTGGTCCGGGATATACGTCGAAGGCTTACGACGGTCTGCAGGAAGGCCGTCGAATAACCCTCAACGACAAGGACAAGGAGCTTACCGACAAAAGTTACAAGCAATATATAGAGGACACGGGAGCCGAACTGCAGCAGAACAGCGTAACGCTGACCAAGGAAGCCAACTACGTGAGCGTTACTCTTTCAGGCGTTTATCCCAACGATGTTAAGATAAACAAGAAAGAGATGCTCTACGGCAGGTTTATCAACCAGATTGACATCGAGCAGTCGCGCAAGTCGCTTGTGCTTAGTGAGGACGACGCAAAGGAGCTTTTGCCTGGCGACGTGAGCAATCTCGTTGGCCAGTATGTCGACGTCGGCGACATGGCGTTCCGTGTAGTGGGCATCTACGAGGCCGACAAGAGCGGCATGAACAGGGGAGCGTTCATCCCGTTCACCACGTTCCGCACCATATATAATAAAGGCGACGAGGTAGGCAACATCGTTTTCTCCTTCCACGGTCTTGAGACAGAGAAGGACAACGAGGAGTTTGAGACTCAATACAGGGCGCGCATCAACGGCAACCACCGTGCCGCTCCCGACGACGAAGGTGCCGTGTGGATATGGAACCGCTTCACTCAGAACATGCAGATGAACAAGGGCATTGGCATAATACAGACCGCCCTGTGGATAATAGGTCTGTTCACGCTGCTCAGCGGCATCGTAGGCGTGAGCAACATCATGCTGATAACCGTGAAAGAGCGCACCCGCGAGTTCGGCATACGCAAGGCCATCGGAGCCAAGCCGTTGTCTATCCTGCGCCTTATCATAACCGAGAGCATCATCATCACAACCTTCTTCGGCTATGTAGGCATGGTACTCGGAGTGGCTGCCAACACATATATGGACGCAACGATAGGCCGTATGAAGGTTGACAGCGGACTGTTTGAAGCCACTATATTCTATAATCCCACTGTGGGCATCGGCACATGCATATCGGCAACGGTAGTGATGATCATTGCCGGAACGCTTGCCGGACTGATTCCTGCACGCAAGGCTGCCAAGATAAGACCTATCGAAGCGCTGAGAGCAGAATAAATTTTTTAATTCATAATTCACAATTCATAATTCATAATTGGGATGGGAGCAATTCATAATTCACAATTGGGATGGTAGAAAACAATAAAGGAATATTTTCTTAATTCACAATTAGAATGACAGAAACAGCAAAGGCCTGTTTTCTTAATTCTTAATTTATAATTCTTAATTAGAAAGCTATGAGATTTGACATAGACCGTTACCGTGAGATTCTCGACACACTTACGAGAAACAAGAGCCGCAGTTTCCTTACCGGATTCGGCGTGTTCTGGGGTGTGTTCATGCTTGTGTCGCTCCTCGGAGGCGGACAGGGACTGAAGGAACTGCTGCAAAGAACCTTTGAAGGCTTTGCCACTAACTCAGCCATAATATGGGCACAGCCCACGACCAAGCCTTATGCCGGATTCCGCAAGGGACGACAATGGAGCATGGTTTATAAAGACGTGGAACGCCTGAAACAGCAAGTGCCTGAGCTTGAAGTGGTTGCTCCGGTGCTTTCTCACTGGGGCGGCACCGCCACATTCAGCGACAAGAAGTCGTCGTGCTCAATGAAGGGCCTGCTGCCTAACTATCAGGATGTGGAAACGCCCAAGATGTACTATGGCCGTTATCTTAACGACATGGACATAAAGCAGAACCGAAAGGTGTGCGTTATCGGAAAGAAAGTGTATAAAGACTTGTTTCCGGGCGGCGGCGACCCGTGCGGAAAGATGATCTGCGTTGACAAGATTTATTATGACGTGGTAGGCGTCGACTATAGTTCTGGCAACATGAACATCAACGGACGCGCCGAAGAGTCGGTCGTTGTGCCGCTGACACTGATGCAGAAGGCTTACAACCTCGGCGACAGCGTCCACATGATATGCGTAACGGCTAAGCCCGGCATAACCATGAGCAGCATATCCGACAAGATGAGGAGCGTGGTTGCCCACGCGCATCAGATTGACCCGTCTGACGAAAAAGGCATCATGGTGTTCAACACCGAAGTGATGTTCGGCATGCTCGACAATCTTTTCAGCGGCGTTAACTTCCTCATTCTGCTCGTCGGCATAGGCACGCTGCTGGCAGGAGCCATAGGCGTGAGCAACATCATGATGGTTACGGTGCGCGAACGTACCACAGAGATAGGCATACGGCGAGCCATAGGAGCCACGCCGCGCGACATTCTCGGACAGATAATAACCGAGAGCGTCATACTTACGGCCGTGGCGGGCATGAGCGGAATACTCTTCTCGGTGATTATCCTCGAGATGCTCGAACTGGGCAACACGTCCGACGGCATTGTAGCCGCTCACTTCCAGGTTAAGTTCTGGACCGCCATAGGCGCCATTGTGCTGATAAGCATCCTCGGTGTTCTGGCCGGACTGGCTCCGGCTGCAAGGGCAATGAGCATCAAGCCGGTTGACGCCATGAGAGATGAATAAGCATGGCAGCATGACACATCAGACATTAATCACTACCCGAAAGAAATAAACATATCCAAAAGAAATAAATAATTTAAAAACCATACTGAACATGAAAAAGTATTTTAAGTTCATCGTTGCATCACTTATCGTTCTGATATTCATCGGAACATTCGTGTTCCTTTACAAGAAGTCGCAGCCTCAGCCGCTGACTTACGACGAGTTTACACCAAAGGTTACTGACATCTACAAGACAACCGTGATAACGGGAAAGATTGAGCCTCGCGACGAAGTTGAGGTAAAACCGCAGATAAGCGGCATCATAACCGAAATATACAAGGAGGCCGGCGACATGGTAAAGGCCGGCGAGGTGATAGCCAAGGTTAAGGTAATACCCGACATGGGGCAGCTAAGCTCTGCCGAAAGCCGCGTGCGCCTTGCAGAGATCAACCTTAAGCAGGCTGAAGTTGACTTTAAGCGCGAGAAGGCTCTCTACGACAAGCAGCTCGTAAGTGCCGACGAATACGACAAGATACGTCAGACACTCAACCAGGCAAAGGAGGAAAAGTCGGCTGCCATCGACGCCCTTGAGGTTGTACGCGACGGTGTGTCGCGCAGCAATGCCAGCGCAAGCAGCACGCTCATACGCTCAACCATCAGCGGTCTTATTCTCGACATTCCTGTAAAGGTGGGTAACTCGGTAATCCTGAGCAACACATTCAACGACGGAACCACCATAGCATCGGTTGCCGACATGAACAACCTTATATTTAAAGGCAACATAGACGAAACTGAAGTCGGACAGCTCGTAACCGGAATGGAGATGAAGATTACCATCGGCGCGCTGCAAGACCTGAAGTTCAACGCTCAGCTTGAATACATATCACCAAAGGCAACTGAGAACAACGGCGCCAACCAGTTTGAGATAAAGGCAGCCGTACATGTTCCCGAGGGCAACAAGATACGTTCGGGCTACAGCGCCAATGCCGAGATTGTATTGGCAAGTGCGAAAAACGTGCTCACCGTGCCCGAAAGCGCCATAGAGTTCAGCGGCTCAGACACATTTGTCTATATCGTGAAAGGCAGCGGCGAGAACAAGACTTATGAGCGCAGAAAGGTTACAACAGGACTTAGCGACGGCGTGAACATACAGATAAAGAGCGGACTGTCGACCAAAGACCGTGTGCGCGGACCGAAGAAGGTTACCGACGACGGCTCAGATGAATAATAATAACGTTAAAGCCATTTGATATGAAAGCACTAATAACCTCAATAGCCCTCATGGCCGTTACGGCAGCAGGGGCACAGACAGAGCAGGCCGCGCAGGCCTGGTCGCTGCGCCAGTGCATAAGCTATGCCCTTGAACACAACATCACAGTAAAGCAACAAGATGTTACAAGGCAGCAGCGCGAGATTGACCTCAGCACGGCAAAGAACAGCCGCCTGCCCGACCTCAACGGCTCGGCATCGCAAAACTGGTCGTTCGGACGTGGTCTTACATCCGAGAACACCTACTCTAACACCAACACCAGCAGCACGTCGTTCTCGCTTGGCACAAGCGTACCGCTGTTCAGCGGACTGAAGATACCGCGCACAATAGAGCTTAACAAGCTGAACCTTGAGGCCGCCACGGCCGACATGGAGAAGGCGCGCAACGACATAAGCGTGCAGGTGGCACAGGCATACGTGCAGATTCTCTACGACATGGAGATGTGCGACGTTGCACAAAGACAGATATCCATCGACTCATTGCAGGTGGTCAGACTCAAGGAGATGTACCGCAACGGCAAGGCAAGCGGCGTTGACGTTGCACAACAGGAGGCTACGCTGGCACAAAGCCGGCTGACCTACACACAGGCCGACAACGACTGCCGACTGGCTGTGCTTGCCCTTACACAACTGCTGGAACTGCCCTCACCAGAGGGTTTCGCCATAATTCGTCCCGATGCCGGCGTGATAGATCCGTCGGCCGGGGCAGTTCCACCTTCGCCCGACGAGATTTATCAGGAGGCTATAACCTTTAAGCCCGAGATAAAGGCCGAACTTTATCGCCTTAAAGGCAGCGAGATGAACATCAAGATAGCTCAAAGCGCCCTGTTGCCCACGCTGTCGTTTAACGCCGGCATAGGCTCTAATTATTACAAGACGAGCGGATTCAACGCCGAGAGCTTCGGCCGACAGCTGCGCAACAACTTCAGCCAATATATCGGTTTGAGCCTCAACGTGCCGATATTCAACCGTTTCGCCACACGCAACAGCATACGCTCGGCCAAGCTGCAACGCGAAACTCAGCAACTGCAGCTCGACAACGTTAAGAAGACCTTATACAAAGAGATACAGCAGGCCTACTATAACACCATTGCCGCACGCGCAAAATACGAAAGCAGCATGGAGGCAAGCCGCAGCAACAAGGCAGCCTTCGACCTCATGTCGGCAAAATATGAATACGGCAAGGCCAACATCACAGAGTTTAACGAGGCAAAGAACAACTGGCTGAAGGCCGAAAGCGACCTTGTGATAGCCAAATACGAATATGTCTACGACACAAGCCTCATCGACTTCTACCGCGGAAAGGAGCTTGACTTCTAATAATTAGCCGGCATACATCCCCCATTGTCCGGCATGATGACGGCATCACAGCCATCACATACGGACAATGCGTAACATACAAAACAATACAACAAGCGGGCAACAGCACTGAACAAACATTCATGCTGTTGCCCACTTTTTATACCACCAATATAACTACAATGTACAACAGACACAATATGTACTCACCATCACCCATGAATCATCAGTTATCATCTTTATCCGCAACGACATAAGTACAAAAAACATCGCATACATATTCTAAAAATTAACAACAGAATACAGTCTAAGAACAGAAAACTTTTTTATTTTGACGCTCTCAGAACGGCTGTGTCGTTTACAGCAGCGCCTTCAGGGCAACAAAATTGCTCAAAATGCTCATTTAGCGCAATTCGCTGAAATACAATCATTTACACATTTCGGGCAAGGAAGCATAAAGAGTTAAAAAATATTACTCGGCCGTTTACCACACAAAAGTGGGCCGTTTACGATTGCAAACAAGCCCATTTCTCTAATAATACAAGCCGTTTTACCATCAGAAATTGCCATTTTTAAGGCTAAATAGTGAGCATAAAGCCAACAGATGTTAATAAAGACACGACTTCAGCAAGGATTATTTAACATCAGTTATACGTTCACTTTCTGTTTCAAAGAAAACTCTGTACACAAATAATGTAAAGAGTTTTCGGATAAAATCCGATATTAAAATAGGAATATATTAGAAATAAGCTACTTATGAGCTTTTCTCATAGAACGAGGTAATGACTTGGCAACGGTCACAAATTCTGCGACTTGCGGTATGTTTCTGTCAAACAACTCTTAGTTTGTTTACAAAATTAGTACTTTCTTTTGAAAAACGAGCAATGTACCAAATAAAATTTTGTAATTTTGTGCCTGTCAGATAAAAGAATGCGAATATGAACCGAATAAAAGAGGCATTGGAGTCTAAAGGCATTAGTCAAACAGAACTGGCAAATAGGCTTGGAAAAACTTTCAACATGGTCAATCTGTATGCCACTAATAAGGTGCAACCTCCTATTCCTGTACTGTATCGGATTGCAGACATCTTGAAAATAGATGTACGTGAGCTTCTTATTCCCAACAAACTTGATATAAAGTAATAAATGAAATGCCTTTATTGAATAAACTATGCATAATATAATTTGTTTTGAAACGGAATGGTTATATAACAGCCACAAGGGTAATCAGTTCAATCTTGAAACCAAGTTGCTTTTGGATTGTTTGAGAAATTTCTACAAATGTGATATAATACATAGACACATTTTGTATAGAGAAGATTTACAATATTATATGGACTATTTTACTACCAAACGTAAATTCGTCAAATTCGATAAATATGATATCATTTATTTTGCATGTCATGGAAGGAATCATACTATATCATTTGAAGGAGAGAATGATGGGATTGATTTGATGGAACTTGCTGCCATGAACAAAAATTTTTTCTCCAGTAAGATTGTTCATTTCAGTTCATGTCGGACATTGACTAACGAAAAAGTTGCGTTAGAATTTAAAAAGCAAACAGGGGCAAAATTAGTGACAGGTTACAGTTCATCTGTTGATGCAATGAGGTCGGCAATAGCGGATATGGCATATTTCAATGAGCTTATGCACATCAAGAATGTAGGCGTTATTCTCAATGATACCAGTAAATTCTGTAAGACTTACAAATCTCTATTAGAAGAACTTAAATTTACCAGAATATGACTTTATTTGAACATCTGTCAAACTTCAAGCGTCATTCTTCTGAAGAGAAATTGACAGCAGCATTTGAGAAATTGGCACCTCATTTCATATATGGAGGCTATATTAAGGTGAATGATGCGTATAGAGTATACATTCGTACCATTGAATTTTACTACCATGATGAGAGCGACAAACCGGATGCAATCAAAGACCCAATCATGTATCACAGGAATCATACAAAAAAAGAAATAGAAGGACCTTACGAGGAACCTTATTTGCCGCTTATGTCGATTTACGTGCACAGCTCTGGATATGACATCACTTTTGAGAATGAAGAACAAGAATACAGGGCTTCGGCACTGATTCGTGAATATTCGATATATGATGTTGAGCAAAAAGAGTTTCTCCGCCTGACTTCTAAAGGGATGTTTCGTGATGAACGAGTTCTATATTTGAAATATTATCTTAACGGCTTCTCGCTAAACGGCAAGCCCGCTATCGTATGGGTCGATGATGAGCACTTCCCACAATCTAATCTTTTGCAAAATGCGAGAAAAGGAGTGTATATTATAAAAGACGGCAAGAAAACAACAGAAAAAGACAAACGGCAATGGAGCTTTAAACTCAATGAAGATATATGGTTACCGACCGATTGACTGATATTGTGTATTTCTCGGAATGGGCATTGAAGGACTTTCCTGTGCCCATAAATAATATCTGCAAGTTATTGGACAAGTATGGGATTAAATATGGTTTCCTGCGCCATACCAAAGATTATTGGTGCAGGGACTATATGCCCATACAAGTTAATGAAACCAAATTTGTACAATACGCTTATGCTCCTGACTATTTGCAGAACGAGAAAGACAGGAGGTATATAACCGACCCGACAGCCGTTTTGCATGACCTGAACACTCCGACCGTCAAAACAAATTTGATAATAGATGGCGGTAACATTATCAAGTGCCCCGACAAAGTGATAATGACTGAAAAGGTGTTTTGTGAGAACAAAAATATCCCGCGTAACAAGGTAATTGCCATGCTTGAACAGTTGTTTGAATGTAGCATTGTCTTTCTGCCATGGGATAAATCAGAAACATACGGTCATGCAGATGGCATTGTCCGTTGGGTTAACGGAAATACAGTGTTACTGACTGCTTACGAAATGTCCCGCTACTTTGCGAACAAGTTTCTCAAAGAGTTGGAACGGGACTTTGATGTCATAGTCATGAAATACTCCACTCGCCCACGGAACAGGGGACATTCTTGGGCATACATCAATTTTCTTCAGACAAAGAATGTTATCATAGTGCCTGTATTCAATATAAAGGAAGATGAACAGGCTTTACAGCAAATTGAGGCGGCATTTCCAGACTATCAAGGTCGTATCGAATCAGTTGATATCTCAAATATAATCAGTCATGGAGGGGGGCTCAACTGTATCTCATGGAACATAAAACAACCCTCATAAATTCATCGAACATACATTCAATGACAATCTCTAAAAAATAGGAAATCGACCAACGGAAGGATCGCAAGTCTGTTTTAGGCATACCAAAACACAAACTTGCTATCCTCCCGTTGGCATTGTTTATAATCCCATGCCCTTGCCTCTCCTAAGCGGCTCGACAGTCCTCCTAATGGACGAGAATAGCCTATCGAATTGTTCCTTGAACCATTCGCCAATCGGTTGCCCGTTAATGGCAAGTGCAAGTTTGGATTTGTCTATTGGGTCTTTCACCACTTGGAAGCCTGCCCTTTCGGTCGTGAACTTCCGCCTGTGTTCCTCCGAGTAGAGTTCACCCTCGTAGAACAACGGCTTGCCGCTGATAAGCGTGGCGGTCTGCCGCTCGTTGAAGCCGACTTTGAGGCAGAACTTCTCCATGTACACCAACTCTTGGAACAGCGGAAACCATTTCTTGGCTTTTTGGATGATGGATTTCAAGAATGACACTTCCTTTTGGTGTTCCGCTTCCTTGTCCGACATCTCCCTGCGGTGCTTGACTTGCAGTTCCATAAGCTGCCGTTGGTGTTCCTCCTGTTGCCGCTCCATCTGTTGCTGCAACAGTTTTATGCTTTCATCACGGGCGGCAACCTCGCCTTGCAGGGTACGGTTGTCGGCTTCCAGTCCTTTCAGCTTGCCGCTGCCCAAAAGAGAACCGACCTTTGCCACAAGTGCCGTTTTCGCCTCGGTCTTGGCGGCTTCCAGCTTCTCCGATTTGATTTCTTTCCGTACTTCGTCAAGTTCCTGCTTCGCCTGTTGGCGTTCGGTCTGCAACTGCCGGACATTGGTTTCAAGCTCTCCCGTCTGCCGTTTCAGGTCACGGTAATATTGGGCGGTGGTGGTGTGCCGTGCCTCCGAACCACGGATGCCACGCTGCAAGCCGTATTTCGCCATTGTTGCGGCGTAGCTGTCGTGGTAGGCTACCAGCTTCTCACGTGTTAGCAGGTCATCGGCGCACAGGCGCACGGCGTTGGATTTCTTGCGGTAGGTGCGTCTGCCCTCCGCTTGCTTCTTCGCTTTCCTGCGCTCGCCCGTCACTATCGGCACGACCGTGGCGTGGATGTGCGGTGTGTGCTCGTCCATGTGCAGCACTGCCGAAACGGTGTTCTCTTTTCCGAACGTGCGGCGCAGCCATTGCAGGTTGTCACCGCACCATTCGTCCAGCCTGCCCTCGTCCTGCACTCTTACCATGTCCTCGTGCGTGCCCGAAAGCACGATGCGGATTGCCCGTACTTGGTCAGGTGTTATCTTCCTCTTGATGCCTGCCGTGCGGATGCGGTGGCTTATCGCCTCGGTGCGGTCAGCCACACCGTCGGGGAATTGCACCAGCTCACGGTTGAGATGGGTGCGTGTGGGGTCTGCGTTCTTGGGCGTGGTCTTGCGTTCGATGTGGTCGGATGCGCCCGTGTCAGCCGACCCTTTCGCCTTGTTGATTTGGATGCTGATATATCCCATGTTCATTTCTTGTTTTTAGAGGTTATGCAAACTTGTTTGTCGGTGTCCGCCTGCCTGCGGTCATAGCCGCACGGGGCAAGCGGGGGTGTCCAGAGGGGTGCAATCCCGCTGGCTCATTGGGGCGTTTTTAGCATTAGCGTCAGTGGTGCGTGAAGAAAACGCCCTAATGAGCTATGGCTTTTTGTCCCCCAAAAGCCTGCGGTGGTGTCGGCGGTGATGTCGGCGGACATTGGTTGCCTTTTTCTTTTTGCCACGATGTAGGCTTTTCCTTGTCGGTCGGCAGACCGGAAGTCCGTCCGACCAGCCTGCGGATGGCAGTGTTCACCTCTATTGCTTTCCCTACGGACTTGTTGAGGAGTGAAAATCCGATGAATTGATGATTGGACATCCTAACACATTGACATACATTGCAATATCCTTTCATCGGCGTTTCATCAAACCGCTCGCCAAAAGAAAAATGATGTGTGGGGCTGCATCCGCTTTCTCTTTTCATCAGCCAAATCCTTTTGTTGAGCGTTTGATGAGAATGTAAGTCGCTGTCATTCTTTATGTTTATATATGCTTTCATCATTTCATCAAAATATCAGAGTGTTTCCAACTGTTCCTTACTTACCGTATAGTAGCGTCCAATCCTCCTTACGGGTGAGTAACGGCACTCGCGGTTGTAGTCGTATTGGTAGGTGGTGTAGGAAAGCGAATTGGATGCAGGAGCCAGCTTCCAACACTCCTGCACCACTTTCCGAACCTGTGACTTCTCCACCTTGACTTGTGAGCAGACAAGCAACGGGATGATGTCATTGAGGCAAAAAGAAACAGACTCAACATTCACGCTTGCCATGATGTCGAGCAACAGTTCTCCCATCTCTATCTCCAAACGGTTACGGTTGCTTCGAATAATCTTCCGCAAGGCATCCGTCTCCAGCAGCTTCGGATTGAACCACATACGGCTTTCCTTCTTGGTGGATGGCTGTCTGTGTTGCAGGAAATGGAGAAAAGCGGGTATCTCCGCTTTCAGTTTTTGCAGGAAGTCGGTATCGTCATTCCGTAACGGAACAATCTTCCGTACCCAATATCGTGTTTCCCCAGCGTCAATGATGACGGGCAGGTGTTCGTTGTTGGAGCAAAGCACGAACTTGGCGAAGAAGCCTATCTCGTCACGGTCTT
>ENA-ORRQ01000401-ORRQ01000401.1-human-gut-metagenome-genome-assembly--contig:-NODE-401-length-43816-cov-4.602546_pt1 | contig 43816 bp, 34 predicted proteins | sample MGYA00242177_ERZ509138 | MGnify/ENA primary metagenome ERZ509138 (study PRJEB26280, sample SAMEA2338628) | human gut metagenome | biome: human gut; feature: human-associated habitat; material: faeces... | reverse complement strand
CAATAAAAGCACGCAGCTTGACATTCACAAAGATAGTCCGCTGACGTGCATCGATGGAACGCTTCAGCACACGGACAGCGTGAATGTGCGGGACAGATGTTCCCGTTTCACGGGCTACCACCTGCTTCAACGACTGTTCGCTGGCTGCCTCTTCGGGCAGTATACGAAGTTGTAATTCTTGTATCATCGTTATTTCTTTAAATTCAAATAAAAAATCAAACCGGCCTGCGCCCTGTATCCGCTCCAGTCCATTTTAAAATCCGAATACCGGCTCTTAAGGTTCTGCTTTACGGCATCCCATTCATAAGCAATGTTCACATTCAGCGCGACGTGACGGCACAGACCGAACTTGATACCGAAAGCAGGCTCCACAAAGAAATTCTTGCTGGAAAAATGACCTTCCTGCAGATATCCGGCTGTGGGAACGGATTCGATAAACAGGCGATTTGCCTCGTGCACTTTGTTCAGCACGACACCCGTAGAAAGCTGTATGTACGGTTCGAATGTAAAGATACTAATTTCTTCCTTAACCAAACGGAAACGGTAAAAGGCTCCGAGCTTATATCCTTTGTTGCGCAACTCGAAGTTGCAAGAACCGGAATAATCCGTTATCCCCTTCTTACCTGCCGTATTCATATAGTTGAAAAGAACTCCCGCATGATGGCGGCTCCATTCAAGCCCGACACGGGTGTCCTGTGTCACATAACCGGGGAAATTATCCGTAACCTGCGCATTGCTTACGGGAAGTTCCATCTTATTCATAACAGAATTTTCCCTGTAATAAATATCCTCTCCGACAAGTGCAAAGCTGAAGTTCTTAATGTTCGGATCTGCCGGTATGGATACTACCTGTTCTTCCAATTCCGTATCCGAAATCTCCTGCTCTGTAATAGTTCCCTGGATATGCTTCACCGCTTCTTTTAACTGCTCAGCCAGATCTGCTCCCTCTTTTGCCTTTACCGTTACTTCCTGTTTTCCGTACTGGGTACTTTCTGTTGTAAAATCCCCAAGCAACATTTCCGGATGGTCAGCAAAATAAGAATTGACCGTATATCCTTCTGGTGTGGTTTTTAACTGTACCCAGTCTGGCTCTGTGATCGCAGCCCTGTCCCTTTTCTGGAAAAACAGAATATCCGCAACCACACTGGTATTGGCATTTCTCTGGAAAGCATTGTTCGGTAAGCGAATCGCCCCAAGCAGGTCTGCCCGATTTGCAAAATACTGTCGGACTTCCGGATTCTGTTTATCCATCGTACCGCTTGATGTGACAACTGCCACCACTCCTCCGGGACGTACCAGGTCTAAAGATTTTGCAATAAAATAGTCATGGATCATAAAATGGTATCGGTCATACTTGCGGTCACTGACCTGGTATGCCCCAAACGGTACATTTCCGATTACACAGTCAAAAAAGCTGTCCGGGTAACTGGTTTCCTCAAATCCCTGTACTGCAATCCTGTTCTTCTGGTAAAGCTGCTTTGCAATCTGCCCGGAAATCGGATCAAGCTCTACACCATACATATTTGCATTACTCATATTTTCCGGTAAAAGTCCCATAAAGTTACCTACTCCACAAGACGGTTCCAGGATATTTCCCTGTTTCAGTCCCATATTTCCAAGTGCTTCATACATTGCTTTGATAACTGTCGGAGAAGTATAAAAAGCATTCAGCGTTGATGCCCTTGCTGCACTGTATTCTTCTGGCGTGAGGACTCCTTTTAACTGCGTGTATTCCTCTGCCCAGGCACTGTTTCTTTCTTCAAAAGCCTGTGGAATACCGCCCCATCCAACATATCTTGACAACACTTCCTGTTCTTCCGGTGTTGCTAATCTCTGCTCCTGTTCCAGTTCTTTCAGCAGCCGGATAGCTTCCATATTTGCTTTAAACTTTGCTTTCGGACCGCCAGCACCAAGGTCATCGTCTGTAATATGGAAATTATGAGGTTCCTGTTCCTGCACCTGTTCATTCTGCAGATATGGTAAAAATTCTCCCTCATAGCCAAACAGTTCGTTCTCCCCTGGAATATAATTTCGTCCGGTTTCCATACACTGGAAAATATCAGCTTTTGATGAACCACTCGCTTCGTAGAATCCTGCATAGGAATATAAAATATCATCTTCTCGCTCGTAGGTGGTCAAGTGCAATTCTGTATTTCCTCTTGTCTGGTTTACCAGTTCTTTCCCTTCCAGACCTTGCGGAAGAATCCCCACTGCTTCAAAATGATACCCCTGATATTCAAATACATTCTCGTCCCACTGTTCCTGTACAATTACAGATTCCGGCTCAGATTCTGATTCTTGTAAATCCAGTTCCTGTCGTACTCTGGTAATTTCTTCTGGATTCATGACATGATCTGTATATGGCTCGATCATATCCTCCTGCCATCTGCCATTATCATTCCAGATTTTTTCTGAAATGTCAGAAACCAACTGTATCTGTTCCGGTGAAAAGTCTGGATTCAGTACTGGTTCTAACATACGCTCCTGTTCAGCCAGCTTTCGGATAACAGCCATCTGTTCCTCGGAAAAATCCTCTACAGATTTTCCAACTGTATCCATGCTGTCATAAATCAGTTCGCCTATACGACTTTTTAATACATAATCATCCTCATAAAAGCCATCTTCCCACAATTCTTTTGCTTCTTCAAAGGATATATGCGAATCTGCCTCTGGTTCTTCATTCTGTATCTCTTCCACTTCTGCAACCGATTCTTCTACTTCCGGTTCTTCCGTAATTTCCTCTGGTTCAGAATTACTCATAATGTCAAATAAAGACATCTGGTATCCTGTCAAGCCTTCCGTCTGCTCTGCTACTTCCTGTGCCGGGAAAATCGTATAGCTTCCCTCCACATACTGATGTACTTCTGTTAAAAGCTGTAATTTCTTCTCATAAGTTTCATTTACTGATTCAAAATCCAATGGCAGCATTGCCAGTGCATCGTCCATCGCCTGTAACAGTTTCTGTGCCTGTTCCGAATCATTCAGCATAGCAGGTAATTCTTTTTTTGCTTCTTCATTGAAGAAATCCTGTTTAAATGGACGCTCAATTTCTTCTGGCAGTCTTGCATAAAAGCTGATCACTTTCCCTGCAATTCGTTCCCTTTCATAATCTGGCATACGGGAATAATCAGCAGAATGTAAAAACTGTTGATTATCAATCAGATAACCGACTCTTTTCGCCACTTTTGCCCAGGGAAGCAACACCGAAGTATCTGGATTCCCATAGGTTCCTCTCTCCAGTTTCAACCCTTTTCCGTCATAATCTGCATGGGAATTATCTGCACCACATAAAGCGTGGCTACAACCACCTGTACCGTATTTTTCCTTAATAAAATCTGTTCTCGCTTTATCATCTTCATTCAGAAGATAAAACGAATAGGTAGAAAGCCTGCCATCAGAATAAGGGCCTCCACCGGCAAGAAAAGCGTCTATTTCATCCTGAGTAATAAACACCTTATGTTCCTGCCATGCAAATTCCTCCCTGGCACTGTATGGAACCACTTCTGCTGCAAATTTATGGAACTGACTGGATATTCTGACTGGGTTATAGGTACGGAACCGCATAATGCTTCTATCTTCCTCATAAGCCATTGCCAGTCCTTCCAGACGCTCATTCATATCTGACAGCCACTGCGAATCTGACAACTTTTCTTCCAGATAATCTGTTATTTCCGGATAAATACTGCGAAGATATGGTAAATCCTCTTCATCAAAAACAAGTTCCGCTACACCCTCTGCCATATCCGCTTTCATATAGGCAAGTGCCTGGGCATGTTCCTTTACTGCGTTCTCCCTTGCAACATCGAGTACAGACTGCGGTGCATATTCACCCTGTTTCAAAAGCTGATGGATACGTCCACTCACATCTTCCCAAGATAAAAACGCCTTATCCAGAATCTGATCCGTAACCGTATGTCCTACTGCAATCTGCAATCCGGTTTCATCAAACCAGACCGAATACTCCATACCATTGATTTCAAAGCCTTTTCCACCAGTCCCATACTCCCGCTTCACAAACTCCGTATATTCCTCCGGTGTCTGTTCGCTCATAAAATTATAGATAATACGAAGCTGGCTCTTGCTTCGGTTTCCTCCGGTTCTTAAAACCTCATCGACCACTTCACTTGGAATGGCAATCTCTCCTGCATAAAGGGCAGCTACTCTGTTTTCAATTTCTCGTTTCTGTTCATTTACAGACGGAAGTTCTGGCAAAGATAAAGCAGAGGCAATTTCTTCCTCTGCTTTACTTAACTGATCTTCACTTGTATCTTCAATTAACTGTATACCAATTCCGTCAAGATGCTCTCTTCCGCTGTTGCCGTCAGACTGTTCATATGTGCTGTCCACGCCATCGGGTTCTCCTCTTTCGACGGTGCCGGATTCTTCTCCAACAGTTTCTCCATCAGTACTTCCAATCTCTCCTGTGCCGCTTTCTCGATCTCCTCCAGATGGCTGTTCAATTTCCCGGTCAGCAACAGGCTCTGGTACAGGCTGTTCTTGTACTCCTTCAGAAATGTCCTCCGCAGCATTCCGTATTTCCCGATCTGTGCTTCTGTTTCCTGAATTGTCAGGTTTGGAAACAGATAATCCCCTTTTCGATGATATGTCAGTGCCATACTCATTTCCTCCTTCATTTTCCTGTGAATATTCTTTTTCTGTAATAGTATCGTTGTTTTCTTTGCTTTCACGAATTAACGTGTTAAAGTTATTATAATTCCTTTCTTCTGAATTTTCAATACCTTTTTTCATTTCTTCTAATGAAATGCGATGTACATATCTTCCAATATCCACCAGAACTGATTCACTCGCTCTGCTTGTGGCATTTCCAATGAATGTCAGCACAGAGAGGCGATTGTAATCTGTAATATGTACAAAATCCATTTCCTCCTGCCATTTCATTGGATCAAGTCCGCATCTGGAAGCAAGAGTATAATAAATGCTGTCCGTCAACAGACTTCGGAACTCACTGCGGATGGTATCTTCCTCCAGTTCTTCCAGATAGGTTCCCTCTGTCACATACAACAGACCATCCAGATACTCCTCCAGATTTTCCTCCACCATATACCTAGCGGTTGCCATCAAAGCGTCAGAAAGATTTTTCGTATCTTTCGCTTCCAATCCATAAACTTCTTCCAGGTGAAGCAATACCTCTTCCTGCTGTTCTTCCTGTAGTTTCCACAGATACGGTGTTCTTCCACCATTTACCATATGGGTATCCTGAACATCGAATACATATCGAAGTCTTGTTTTCTGCGTGGTTTCATCTATAAGGGCAATTCCTTTTGCCCCTCTGTTTACCCACCGAAACATTTTTTGATTCCATAATTCCAGCGACGCACAGGCAGTTGCCTGTGGACGCTGTGCATGAATCAGAAGCTGATCCATAAATGGGTATCGGTATAATCTGGCTGCGGTATCCAGATAGTTCATCCAGTCCCTGGGCGAACTGCTGATACTGGATGCATGTGCTTCTGCAAGACCTCTTATATCTTCCAATCGAGCCATAACCTTATTCCTCCTTCCGTCAGTTCTTTATTTTTTCTTTTTGTTGCTGTTTGTTTTCTTTTTAGGAAATTCCAGACTGAATCTGGCTTTTCCATCTTCCACCCCAAGTACAAGGTCAGCATCAAATTTGCTGTCTTTTTTCTTGGAATACAGTCCTTTTACATGAGTACGTCCCCTTTTCAGAAGCTCCACAGCCATCTTTTTATCCATTGATTTTTTCATACTTTCCAGAAACCTATTTGACTTCCATAAAGCAAACGGACAGCTTCTGTCAGAACAGTAATAATTGCTCTTACCCTCATATACATCGGAACCGCATATTGGACATTTCCCGATTACTTCCCTTGCAGTCTGAAAACGACTTCGTTCTTCTTCCGGAATCGCCCTGCATACAGAAAGGATCTCAGTAATCATAGATACAATCCCATCCATAAATTCATCATCCCGAATTTTTCCCTTTTCCATCATCAGAAGCTGATTCTCCCATTCTGCTGTCAGGCTTGCAGATTTCAGATTCTCCGGCATCACATGAATCAGCTCACAGCCTGCCGCCGTAGGAAGAATCTGTTTTCCTTTACGTTCTGCATACCCGGAAGATACCAGTTTCTCAATAATATTAGCTCTGGTTGCCGGTGTCCCAAGTCCCTTTTTCTCTGTTTCAGAATCAAATTCCTTATTTCCCGCTGTTTCCATCGCAGCAAGCAGAGTATCTTCGGTAAACATCTTCGGTGGGGAAGTGTAATGGGTACTCTTCTCTGCTTTCACAGAAACAAGAATCATTCCCTCCTCATACACTTCTGGAAGTCCTGTCTTATTATCTGGTTCATCAGATTTCTTATCCTTCACACAATATTTCCGAAAGGCTTCTTCCACTTCTTTAAATCCCATCTGCACAGGCAGCTTTCCTTTCGTAGCAAATTCATGTTCTTTGCACTGTACAGAAATTTCAGTCTGCTCATAAAGGTAATCTTCTCCGGTTGCCTGTACAAGCTGCTGTCCAATCAGCATCATAAGATTTTTCTTTCCATCTGAAAGTCCTCCCATACCTTTTTCTACTGCCTCTTTTGTCAGCAGGATTGCATGGTGGTCTGATACTTTTGTATTATTGATTACACGCTCTGCATTTCCTCCAGACTGTTCAGATTTCAAAAATGGGAGAAAATCTGTCATTTCATCTGCAAGTGTTTCTACCGTTTCTTTCATATCTTCCGTTACATACTGGCTATCCGTTCTCGGATATGTAACCATCTTTTCCTCATACAGTTCCTGCAGCATATCCAGTGTTTTCTGAGCGGTGTATCCAAAATAACGGTTCGCCTCTCTCTGCAGACTGGTCAGATCATAAAGTTTCGGCGGTGAAATTCGTTTCTGCGCCTTTTTTACTTTTGTAACCATTGCTTCTTCCCCATCACAAAGTTTTCTTAATTCGTCTGCTTCTGCTTCAGACTGGATATTTTCTGATGTTACTGTAAGTTTCCCATCTGACAGAGAAACCTTATAATAGGCTTCTTTCTTGAAATGCTCGATTTTCTCTTTTCTTTCTGTCAGCATGGAAAGCGTTGGTGTCTGTACCCTGCCGACCACCAGGCGTTTAAAATATCTGGTTGTATAGGCTCTCGTTGCGTTCATTCCGATCAGCCAGTCTGCCTGCGCTCTGCACACCGCAGCATTACAAAGACCTGCGTATTCTTTCCCGTCCTTTAAGGTCTGGAAGCCTTTCTGAATTGCTTCATCTTCCATTGAACTGATCCACAGACGCTTCACTGGTTTTTGACAGCCTGCCAGATCATAAACTCTTTTAAAAATCAGTTCTCCCTCTCGCCCGGCGTCACAGCCATTGACCAGATACGCCACATCTTCCCGATTCATTAAGCTGCACAATACTTCAAACTGCTTCTTTTTATCCTCTGATACCTGCACTTTCCATACTTCCGGGATGATCGGTAAATCCTCAAACTGCCATTTTTCATATTTTTCATCATAAATTTCTGGTGGTGCATATTCTGCCAGATGTCCCAGGCACCAACTGACAATGCAACTGTTCCCCTCCAGATAGCCGTCCTCTCTCTGATATGCAGATAAATTCTTTGCAAGGCTCTGTGCTACACTTGGTTTCTCTGCAATCACTAAAAATTTTGCCATATTTTCCTCCTGTTCCTGTCAAAAAGGCAGTCCCAAAAGAACTGCCCTTTCTCCATACCTTATGATTTTTTGTTATTTCTGCTGATTCTCTGCATTTTCTTCATCTTCATTGATGTAACTGTCATCAGCAAATTCCAGCCCTTCCTCTACAATGCCGTCCTCTTTTTTCTTTCTCAATTTTCCAAAAGCGAACATGCCAAGACCACCCAATGCCAGCGTTGCAACTGCTCCCAAAGCAATCCATCCAATCATCTTGTTAATGCCAGATTCCTGCTTTGCCTCTGTTTCCGGCTGTGCTGTAGTTTCCGGTTCTGGTGTTGTAGTCGTTTCTGGAAGAACAACCGCAGATTCCTCTTTCTTTTCCGTTTCTTTGGTTTCATCTAAGAACTCTGCCAGGTCATTTTCATCCACAAGTGACATCATGTACACATTTTCAGAAGTACCGGAACGGTCAATGACCATATAAAAGGTATTTCCATTCTTTGTCTGTACAGTCAGAAACTGCTTGGTACTGTCATTCTCCTTATCATCCACAAGCTGTCCGTTTCCCGGTGTAGAAAACGGTGTTCCTTCTGTGGCAGGCTGCTCTGCAGGCTGTTCTTCTATGACCTGCTCTGTTGCTTCGGTCTGCTCTGCATTTTCATTTGCCTGTGCAAAAGCAGTCACACTGGCAGAACCAATCAGCATCGTAGCTGACAGCATGACCATCAAAATTTTTTTCATTACCTTATTCTTCATCTTCCAAATCCTCACTTTCTTCTACCTGTCCGGTTGCCACATTTCTCTCCAGACTCTCTTCTTTCTTTGCATCTGTTTCGGAACTATCCATAGAGAGATTGCCCTCCTCATCAAACTGCATGGTAACTGTTCCGTTCTGAATCCCATCCAGAAAAGTCAACATCTCTCGACTATCCATTTTCATGGAACGAATCGCCTTGATAATTTCTGCATCCTCCATCTGCTTTTTCTGGATTTTTAGTTTCTTTACATATTCCTGTAATTCCAGAATCTTATCTTCAGTTTTCTGAATATCATCCAGAACCTTTTTTAATCGCATGTTCATATTCCATCACTCCCTTCTAATGAAGCCTTCCAAATGCCATAAAGTGTTGCTGCCAGTAAGAGCTTGCAATGCTCGTATACTGAATCGGGTTTCCACAATGGATCATCATATTATTTCCTACATAAATTCCAACATGGCTCGCTCCCGGCGTATCATAAGTTCCCTGGAAAAAGATCAGATCTCCCGGCTTTGCATCAGATGGAGATACATAGGAGCAATAAGACCGAAGCCCATCTGCCGTTGTTCTTCCTACATTCCAGCCATTTCCGCAGTTATTGATTACCCAACATACGAAACCGGAACAATCAAAACTGGTAGATGGAGATGCACCGCCCCACACATACGGATAACCCAGATATTTTTCTGCTTCCCGAATCATCTTGGCAAACTGCGGATCAGAAAGTGCTTCTGCCGGAATATCATATCCAAAGCCTGCCCCGCCTGTCGGAATTGAGTTAAGGTCAAACAGATAATCACGATTTCCATAGTATTTGTTGTAAGCGTCATACTGCTCCTGTTCCTTATCTGTCATACGGTTTCTTAAAACTGCATCCAGATTATGGTTCGTGAGTGTTACATCCAAACGGTTCACTTCTCTTGTCGTTGTTACTTCTACTTCCTGACTTCCGTTGCTGTCTGCTATGTACGCTTCCCAGGTCTGATGCCCATGTGCTGATGCAGAAGCATGATCACCATAATATACATCAAACTGAACACCATATTTTGCAAATGCTCCCGTATCTTCTACTACATATTCCACTCCGTTCATAATGACATGGGTTCCCATTGGCACAAATGGATTGGAAGCATCTACTGCAATCGTATGATTAGCCTGTGGATATGCGCCACTTGCAGTCGGACCACCACTCCACTGCCCGCAACAGATTGAACAGTTACAATATCCGCTGGTCACCACCTGTCCCAGTGATTCCCCAACCCTGACCTTTTTCTTTTCTGTTACAGTTTCTCGTGTCGAGTCCGTATACAACCCATACTGTTCCTTAAAAATCTCCTGGATCTCATCCGCAACCTCTGCATAGGTAAAACCGCCATACTTGACTGTCAAGTAAGAAATAAGCTGATACGGGTTGTGTCCAATCTCATCAATCTGGAACTGGAACTCATCATAGTCGGAATGGTTTGCCTTCATCTGATTGATCTGCTCATTCAGTGCATTTTCCAATGCTACATAAGCATTTTCCGCAGCATAAATATCTTCATCCTCACTGGAATAACTGGTAGAAATAATGGCATTGGAACCTCCCTGGAATAATGCAGCGCAACTTGACAGACTCGTTGCCATCAATGCAAAAAGCAAAACCATAACTCCTATCGTCAGAAGGATATTCCGGTTCTGCGCCACAATCTCCTTGACTGCTGCCTTGGCTTTCTCCGTAAATCGCTGTGCATTTACAAACACTGCATCTTTCGCAGCCTTTCCCTGTTTCGCAGCCTGATACTGTTTCTGGTAACGCTTTTTCTGCAGTAATTTCTTTAAGGCAGACTGTTTTTTCTGCTCTGCTTCTTTCTGAACCGCCTTTTTTGCCTCATTGGAAGCACTAGTTCCAAACTGCAAGCGGGATTTTTCCATTTCTTCCAGCACAGATTCCCTTAATCGGTTATTTCTCTGCCGGTTCTCTTTTAACCGTTCCCGGACGTAAATTGACTTTCTTGCAAGACTTTCTCCCGCAAGTTCCATTTGCTCTGCTGCATCAAGAGCCGCATTATCGTCAGTATCCTCTCTGATCTTTTTCTGACCATAGGCAGATGCCGTTTCAGAAACAACGGTTGCACCCTTTCTTGCCATTCCACTGCCTGGAATCATACCTTTGCCTTCATCTTCAAAGGAAAGACGGGATTTTGATTTCTTCTGTTCTTTTAGCGTCTGTTCCCTTTTCGTCTTGCCTTTGATCTCTTCCCGAAAATCTTCCATTGATTTTTCATCAACTTCTGACTTTTCATGGTAGCGTTTCTGCTCTTTTGCTGCATAGGATGTGACCATTTTTTTCTTTCGGCTCTGCCTGTCTGGTTCCGGTGTTTCAGAATCACGTTCAGCATCCTGTCCCGGATATCCCCGGATACTTTCTTTACGAAGTCTGGAACGTGAAACAGACGGAGATTTCTCCCCGTCTGCTTTATCCTCACTCATTTCTGAGTTTTCCATTTCATACGCTTCCGCAATTTTTTCCTGTTCCAGAAAAGCGTGTCTTGACTGTAACCTGTGTTTTCCCTCTGTTCCTTCCTCTACTGGTTCTTCTGCAGTATGAGCTTTTCTTGCCTTTCCAAAATCCAGCTCCTGTTCCCTGTGTCCGGCTGTTTTCTTCTCATCTGCCTCACGTCTGGTAATTCGCTTCTCCTTTTTACTGCGAAGATTTTCTTCCCGAAGTCCATCCCGGCTCATCTTCTGGACAGTTTTATCCCTTGCTTTATATTCATGCTCCTGCATGGTCATCATCTCCTGATTTCATAATTTTTGTTCAGAAACGTGTTCCATCTGTTTTCAATGGCAATCGCCTTATCCTTTAATTTCACTGAAACATCAGAAAGACCACTCTGTAACTCTCGCCCCTGCGTATCTGCAAGCAGAGCTAATGAATCCATTACTTCTAACAGACCAGCAATGCAAAGCATATCCTTATGCGCCATTTCTAAAAGTGATCTTTCAGATTCCCCATAAGCCCAGTAGTCTTCGCTGTCCCAGTCCCAGATACCTCCTGTTCTTGCTTTATCTGGTTTAGAATCCGGCTCTACACTGTCCTGCTCATTATCAAAAAAATCATTTTCATCGCACTTAATTTTCTCTTCCGGTTCTTCCATATCACTTATCTCATCAAACCAGTCCTTCGTCAGATCTTCGCAGCCAAATTCAAATTCTTCCGGTTCTTTCTCAGCTTTCATTTTGCTGAATTTTTTTTGCAACCACGACCATACGCCCATTCCGCTGTGAATATTCGCATGTGGACAATGTAAGCAGCTTGTCCCCATATTCTGCTGTGATTCCGGTTTCATAGATTGCTTTTCGCTTAATTTCTCTAATAAAGTACTCATAATCTGCCCCTTTCTGTGCTTTTATAAAGCTGTAATAGTTAAAATCATTTCCGGTATAAACCGGTGTTGTAAATGCTGATAATATCTGATACTGTTCATTTCCCCATATAGTGCGGAACAGGATTGTCGGATGTTCCTCATAAAATCCCTTATCTTTATATTTTTCAAGATCAGCAAACATCTTCCCACTGTTCATGTGATGCCCATAAATAATCAGATTGTCTGAATTCCCCGGCACACACTCCTCTGCCAGAAACAGACAGCCATTTGCTGAGTAGTCCCCATTAAAATCCCGATGCAGATAATAATTCTTATCTCCGGGCCTGTGCATAACTGGGTAGTCTATCTTTGTTCCCTCAATCGTAAGCCACCCAATACAATCCGGATTTTCCTCATGCAATGCCAGTATTCCAGCATCTACTTCTATAAAAGAATCGCCGGAAGAATTTTCTCCCGGCTCGTCTTCTTTCTCTTGTATAATTTCCTGTAACTCCTGCTGTAACTGATTGTCCTGTCTTTCCTGTATGAACATTCCCATAAGGAAATAAATACTAATGGATAACAATACAACCGATACCATAAAGATCAGTCCTGCAAGCCATTTTTTCATTTCATTCTGCCTCCTCTTTTAATCATCATCTCTTCCTTTAATCCCCAGTTTTTCACGCTTTTCTACATCTTCCGGCTTCGATGACATTAATGCATAAAGCATAAGCGTGTTATCAAATCTATCCTTAAACGGAATAATTGTATTTCCATAAAAAATCAGTCCTTCACCGGCACCACTATTCGTAACATATGAAAGCTGATGCGGAGAAATATTAAGCTGCTTAGCAAGAATCTGTCTGTCTCCCGAAGCCTGGTTAAGCATCAGAATAAAGTCAGAATTTTCAAATATGTTCTCGATTTCTCTCGAAGCAAGCAGATCTTTTACGTTCTGTGTAATTCCAGTCGGAATGCCACCCCATTTACGGAATCGCTTCCAAATTTCCACACTGTAAGCTGCAGTCTGCTCTTCTTTTAAGAGAAGATGGAACTCATCAATGTAATATCTTGTGGATTTATGGATAGAACGGTTAACTGTTACCCTGTTCCAAACCTGATCCTGGACAATCAACATCCCAAGTTTTTTCAGCTGTTTTCCAAGGTCTTTAATGTCGAAACATACAAGACGGTTATTCAGTTCAACATTCGTACGATGATTGAATACTTTCAGAGAACCATTAACATAGATTTCCAACGCCGTTGCAAGTCGCTGTGCCTCTGGTTCTTCCTGCTTACGAAGCAGATTATATAAGTCCTCCAGTATCGGCATTTTTTCTGGAACCGGATCAGCAAGATAGTCCTGATATACCAGACGCACACAACGGTCAATGATTGTCTTTTCTACTGGCTCCAGACCATTTTTCCCTCCTACAATCAGCTCGCAGAGAGAAAGGATAAAATCTGATTTCAATGAAAGTGGATCGTCATCATCTGCGTAGTTAACATTAATATCCATAGGATTGATATAATCATGGCTCGTTGGTGAAATACGGATAACCTGTCCATTGAATGCCCGAACTATAGGAAAATACTCGCCCTCTGGATCGCATATGATAATATCGTCTTTTGTTACAATAAAAACATTAGTAATTTCACGTTTTGCCGCAAAAGACTTACCAGCTCCCGGCGTACCAACGATCAATCCATTCGGATTTTTCAGTTTCTTCCGGTCAGCCATAATCAGGTTGTTAGACAGGGCATTCAGTCCATAGTAAATGGATTCTCCACCCATAAATAATTCCTGTGTCGTGAACGGAACAAAAATCGCTGTTGAAGTTGTCGTTAATGCTCTTTTGATCGGAATCCAGTTTACTCCAAGAGGTAAACTACTCATAAGTCCCTGTTCCTGCTGATAATCAAGCCTTTTCAACGCACAATTATACTTCTGTGCAATACCAGCGGTCTGAAATACTACATTTTCCAATTCCTGTTTATTCTTCGCAGTATTTAAAAACACCACCGTTACAAGAAACATTCGCTCATTCCTTGACTGTAAATCTTCCAGAAGTCTTTTTGCTTCCCCGCCGTATGTATTCAGGTCAGATGGAATAATGTCCATATCATATCCTGAACGTACCGCTTTTTTCTGTTCCTCAATTTTCATGCGATTAATATCTGTAACTTTTGCTTTAACCAGTTTAATTGCTTTGATCTGGTCGATTGACTGAATATGCAGATTGACAAGCAGATTACAGTCCATTTCCAGAAATTCCGCAAGCATCTTATCTGTCAGTTCCGGTGCCAGAATCTGCAGGTATGATACTGCTCCAATAGTATCTCCCATATGAAAATCTTTTCCGTTTTTAAATACAAAACTGGATGGTGCAATATAATCTTTGGTACTAAGCCCGGTACGCAATACATCATCATAACTGAATCGGAACGGAACTCTATTATCCTGATTAAACGTTTCATACATAATCTGTAAACGCTCCACACCATTTAACGGATACGCTGCTACACCTAATACCTTAAAATTATTGAGAATATCTGTTTCAATACGTTCCAGTTTTGGTTTCGCTTCCCGGATATTATCTGCTTCAATCCCAAACGTAATATACTTGGTTCTGACAAGACCGTTATTTCCCTTTGCCAACTGACTTCTAAGCATCTGGGCAAACTCCATACGCAGATCATCAAAACTGTCATACTGCTTTTTAATACGAATCACATCTTCATATTCTGTCATATTGCTGTGATGATTGATAAAAGATAACTGAAAGTGAATTGTACTGTCAAAATAATTCAGGAAATCACACCAGTTTTCAAAAATCGCATTTTTATCTTCGTTCTGTGCCAACTGATAGTTAATATCATAAAAACGGATGGTCTTGGAATAATAACCATCTTCCACACGACAGATCCCGTCTTTTCCCATTTCTCTGTATGGAATAGACTGTTGTGCGGTAATCTTCTTTTCCTTATTTCCACCACTCGTATTCCTGTTTACTTTTTTTACAGCACCCTTTTTCCCATTGGATTTTACAGAAGATGACACTGCTGGTTTCGTCTTCTTTTTATATTTATTCTCTTTTTTCGCCTGTTTCTTTGCTGCTTTTTCTTCACGAGCTGCCAGCTTTGCCTCCTGCTTTGCACGTTTTTTATCTTCTTTTTCATGTGCCTTATGAAGTTTTGCTTCATACTTCTGTGCTTTTTCCCAGGCTCGCTGCTCTCGTCTGCTTAATTTACGTCTTGGTCTGCGGATACCCCGATGTCGCTCCAGTGCTTCATACCCTGTAACCATAGGTACTCCCTTCAAACGCTGTCTGTCCTTGACAAAATCTTCTGCTTCATCCATGGCAAACACTGGTAAACCATCAGCAGAATCTGCTTCATCTAACCACCAGTCCTCTGGATAAGAAACATCTTTGGCATGTTCGGGCAGCAATTTATCATTTTCTCTTCTTTCCACGAACTGTACCTCCCTTCGATTTTGTTATAATTTTTCTTTTCTCATACATATTTTCCACCTCATACTTCCGCAACGGAGGACGGATAAATTTTACTGTAATCATATTTTTCAGGACTTTTTCTAAAGGAAGTCCGTCTTTCTCATACATGGCAAACAAAAAAGCCGGAAGCATCAACAAACACATTCCGGTTGCCGCATTACTTGAACCAATCAATCCTCTTGCCAGGAAATAAAACGGAAGCCCTACTGCCGCTGCAATGCCAAGACAGATAAGCTGACGTTTCGTGAGGTTCAGAATAATCTTATTTTTAACTTTCGTCAGATCTTTGGGTACTGATACAAAAGCCATTTTCTATCATCTCCTTTTTTATATTTAATGTGTGTTAAACACACTCTTTGAGAAATTAGCCGTTTTCATAAGACTGAAGCACAGTACAACCGTATATGCCATCACACTGAGCAATGCTGTATGCACGTTATCTGATATCTGTATATTAGCAACCAATACAGAATAGATTCCCACACACACCATGATAAAAAATCCTTGGAATGCCAATGCGAACAATCCTCTTAAATAGTTACTGCCAATCTGTCCCCATTCCCGGTTGCTCATCGTTGCGAACGGAATTGCACCGATTGACGAATATAAGTAAATTTCAATCATACGTCCATATAAAATGACCGTTATAAAAACGGAAATAACCTTTAAACACAGGCTTGCCAGAAGTGTTTCCAGTGCCAGTATGACCAGTTCCCCTACTTCCATTGATTCCATTGCCGTTTCCATTGAAGTGACCACCGAATCAATATTAATTGCTGTCTGATGATTGATCACTCCTGATGCCCGGTTCACTACATTCTGTCCCACATCAAAAATTGCCATAGTAATTGTGAATGCATTACTTACGAACCAGACTGCAACCCACATTTTAAAAAAATATTTGAAGAACATCCACGTATCAATGTCATGCATGTTGTTCTTCTCTGTGAGCATGGAAATCAGCTCATAACACAGCACAAAGGTTATAATCATCCCGGCAATCGGCACGATCACAGAATCTGACAGATTCTGAATCAGACTAAATATACTGCCATTCCATCCCTGGGGCGTTTGCCCAACCTGACTTGCAATATCACCGGTTTTTTCATTTACATCGGTAAACATGTTCGTCAGGTTTGAGCTGACCATGCCTGTAAGGAGGTTACGCATCCATTCTTCTATGGACTCAAAAATCTTATCCATGCGTGTTCTCCTTTCTTACTGCCACGGCTAAAATAAATTCGCCAGTAATGGTACAAGCTGTGTACCGATTAAAACGACACCTCCACCTGCCATAAGCTGCTTGATTCCCTGTGACTTCGCACCCGGATTATCATTACCATAACCTTCCAGAAGATTGATAACTCCCCAAACTGCAAGTCCTGCTCCGATTGCGACAACGAGTGTCTGTAAAATATTAATTGCTGATGTAAAAAACGCCATAATCTATGTTCTCCTTTCGTAACTCCTGTTTTTCATTGTGATTTTTTACTGGTTACTACTCGGAGGGTTCCGCCCTGATGGGCGGTCTTTCATGCTTGTGCATATCGCTACCTCCCAAAAGGGCATAAAAAAAGAGCTATGTATGTTTTACGTTACATGCCCTGTGCCTTCATTTTCATTATTTGATTGTTCTTCCAGTTCACTGCCTTCATACATATAAAGGTCGAACTGTTCTTCCGGATCTAACCGGACTTCCATCTGATGTTTCATGTATTCTTCCACATGGAACTCATTCTTTTTATCATAATCGGATAACTGCTTATACCGTTTATGTTTTGTAATGTCAAATTTATCACTGTAAAACGGACGGACACCACGAAGCTGTAAAATACACTTGTTACCGTCCATGACTGCCAGTTCATCCCGACTCATCAATTCTTTTCCTGTTTTCTGATAGTTCAAACCGTAAGATCTGCTCTGTCCTCTTGTATCAGAAGTGTTATATAAGTCAATGGTTTCCTTACCCAGTGTTTCTGAAATTTCTTTCAGAGTGGTACTTTCCTTACCTCCCAGGAACAACATTGTGTCACAATTTCCCGTAATGGTTTCGGCTGCATCCTTGTAAATTGTCTTGAGCTGCGACTGGGACTGGAGTATAATGGAAGCAGAAATTTCCCTGCTTCGGATCGTTGCAATCAGCTTGTCGAACTTCGGAATCTGACCGATATTTGCGAACTCGTCACAGAGGATTCTCACATGATAAGGCAGTCTTCCATGATGAACATCATCGGCTCTGTCGCATAACAGATTGAAAAGCTGACTGTACATCATAGCAACCACAAAGTTAAAAGTATCGTCTGTATCCGAAATTACAATAAACAGTGCAGTTCTCTGATCTCCAATCATATCCAGTTCCATTTCATCATAAGAAGTCAGTTCCCTAAGTTCCGCAATATCAAACGGAGCAAGTCTGGCACCACAGCTGATCAAAATCGACTTTGCCGTTTTTCCTGCAGCCAGTTTGTATTTTTTATACTGCCTTACTGCAAAGTGGTTCGGCTCGTCCCTTTCCAACTCCTCAAATAACAGATCCACAGCATTTTTAAACTCTTCATCTTCTTCCCTGGTTTCACTGGCATTGATAAATTCCAGCAGGGTTGAGAAATTCTGTTCTTCTTCTGGTGCTTCATAATAGATATAACCAATCAAAGCACAATACAGCAGACGTTCTGCTTTCGTCCAGAAATCCTCGGAAGATTTTTCTCCCTCGCCCTTGGTATTTACCATGATTGTATTTACCAGTTTCAGAATATCTTTTTCTGAACGGATGTAATGAAATGGATTATAGTGCATACTCTTGGCAAAATTGATGGTATTCAGCACCTTGATTTTATAAGGAGCCATTACCACTCTGCCATTTTTATCACGTAAAATCTTCCCATTTTTATCTTTCTTCGGTGTCCCTCGTGCTAACATTTTACCACATTCCACGATGATAGTCCCCTTTGGATCAGTTACCACAAAACTCACATTATCCGGCATCTGCATAAGCTGCGGTTTCACATAAAATCGAGTCTTTCCACTACCAGAACCTCCGATCACTATGACATTCTTGTTTCTGGCATACTTCGGTTTCTTTGGTCTGCTGTTCATGGTCAGACGTTCCGTTTGTGTCAGCAGAATATTATTCTCAAAGACCGGATCAATAAAAGGTGCTATATCCTTTTCATTTCCCCATCTGGCAGAACCATATTCCTCCCCCTGGCGAAACTTCTTTCCATTCTTTCCCTTGAAATATACCACTGCCCATATGCCAACTGCTGCGATTGTTCCCGCAACCAGACTTTTCAGCTTCATGCTTGGCAACAGCTTCTTAAAAGCTAATGGATAATTCATAAGAAGAACCATCAGCCTGTCTACTACTGTACTGCCCCTGCAATACTGATAAAGCCAGGTACATTTATTTACCACATAAAACACAACCACATACGGTATATGTAGCATAACCTTTTTTATTACTTCCACATTCGGGGGACGCACCCGAAAACCTTTCAGTTTTTTCTTTATATTTTTTATCCCACTCATAATGTTGGCTCCTTCTGCTTCTCTTTTGATTTCTCCCGTTCTCTCTGTTTGTCCTGGTTACGGGCTGTGATTGCCTGCTGTAATTTCTTACGGACAGATGGTTTCTTGGTTTTATTCAGTGTCTTTCCGGTAAACTCCCGAAATGCTGCTGTCATCACCTCCACATCTCTCGCCTTAAAGAAAACAAAATATCTTGGTGGATCTACAGACTTATCACGTTTTAGGCTGAAATCAATACCATATTTTTTTGCAACCTTTTCAAAAGCCTTAATGTTATTATCTGTAATCTCAATGTTGGAAAGTTGAATATTCTGCTGTGTCAGCTTCTTTAAACTCTGCTTTCCATGATATTCTTTATCTGGAGGTGCCTTTGTCTGCTGTTTTCTTGCTTTCTCTGCTTTTTCTTTCTCCACTGCCGCCAGAAAACGCATCATTGCCTGTTTCAATAAACGGACTGTCACTTTTCCACCAGTGATACATAACGATACGGTTTTCTCATTTACTTCTTCCTGCAATAGAATCACTCCCTTCCTGAAAATCCAAAATTCATATATTCCCTTCGTACATATCATGCTGCACCAAAGATGAGTAATAATTGCTGATGGTCAGCGGTGCATTATATAATACTGCCAACAAATACTGACGCATATTTACTACTTTACTGGTATTTTCTTTCATGCAATGCAATACGAACCGAATATGCTCTGCATCCAGTTTTAAAAACTGGCTTTTTACTACGGATAAAGGTTTTCTGTCCCCTCCAATCCGTATAAACTCCTGTTCCGAACACACCACATCTACCATTAACCCCACAATCTCATCCAACATATGCCGGTTGAAATCATCTACGATATAGTCATATCCAATGTGTTCAAGGATAATCTGCTGATAAGCATTCCTTTCAGCTTCTTTCCTTTTCACTTCACTGGCATCTGAATAGAAAGAAAGATACTCTGTATCGTTATTCTCAGTATTGCTATCCTCTATATCATTACCTGGCAGTTTACACCTGTCTGCATCGGTCATTTGTACCTTTCCTGAGAAGTCATTTTGACCTGTCTGGAAGTTTTCTTTGAACCGTTCTGGTGATACGCATTTTTTTACATAGATTCTATCGGGATTTCCCAATCCCTGTCTAACTCTCGTAATCAATCCGATTCCTTTCCGGTCATCCAGTTCCTTTAACAAGCACCGGACTTTTTTTACTCCACATCCCATAAGCCCTGCTATCTGCTCCTGCGAAAAATATATATACACTTTTCCCTCCGAATCCATCCACCGATTCTTCACAGATAACTGCATCCGGTCTAGCAATAGACCATACAACAACTTAGCTTCACAGGTCAGTTTTCCAAATACCGGACTGGTAAAGAGAATCTTGGGAATCCGATAGAACGTATACTGTTCTGCTTCCTCCCCGTAGTGATACGGGAATATGTATGTATCCTTATCCAGATTGTTTTTTCCTCTGCTCTTTTAGAATTTTAGCCATGCAATAGCCAATACAGGGATTTCTTCCATACGGACAGCCTTTGCATGGAACCCAAAACCTGTGTGCCGGATCTGGATCAGGTGGCTTTTCAGGAAGCTGATAAAAGCATCTCATCTGCCTGCATTCCTTTTTCTTTTCATTCCAGAAATAACAATATTCACAGGATTTCGGCTTGTCCTCTGCGTATCTAATCGCCATCGCTTTCTGACTCCTTTCTCCTGCTCAGTTTTTCCAGCATCTGATCTTCCTGTGATGCTACTCTCAGACAGCAGTACATCACAAAATTAACTGCTGCAATAATTGCTACAACCGCTATAATCAATACCTGTTTCATAATACATTCTCCCTTCATTTTTCCTAGTATTAACCAGAAAGAGAGCATTTATGAATCTTTTTTATCCATAAATGCCCTCTTAACTAACTGATTTTTATTTCTTCTTTCTTGCTACCCATACCGCTGACACTACACCTGCCATACCTGCTACTGCAAGCAGAATCCAAAGCAGCATATGTGTATCATCTCCGGTTTTCGGTGTATCTGTTACCTGTGTAGATGGTGTTTCCGGTGTTGGTGTTTCTTCCGGTTTTACCTCATCTTTCATCACAACTTTCTGAATCTCCCCGGTATCTTCCACTGTGAACTTCACGTCCTCAGCTATCAGATAACCATTAGGGGCAGATTCTTCCCGAAGTGTATACTCCCCAATCGGAAGCATTTCAATGTAATGCGGTTTCTCCTCAGAAGTCCAACTCTCTACCGTTTTACCGTCTTTGTCGAGAATTGTCAGTTTTGCGCCCGGCAGTTCCTTACCGGAAATATCCGTCTTGGAGATCTCTACCTTGGTAACATCGTCTTTCATCTCGATTTTCTGTGCTTCTACGGTATCTTCAACGGTAAATGTAATGCTTTCCGCTGTCACAAAACCATCTGCTGGTTTTGTTTCTGTCAGGGTATACTTCTGTCCGACTACCAGTTCTTTGATGATATGAGCTTCTTTACCGGAAATCCAGGAATCTACAACCTTACCGCTTTCATCAGTTACCTGTAACTTGGCACCTTCCAGCTCTTTTCCATCTGTCAGGGAAGTCTTGGTAATCTCAATTACTGTCGGTTCATCCTCAAAAGTAAAGGAATAAGATACTTTTTCCTTTTCCGCACCTTCGTACTTAAATGTAAACTCCTGTGTTTCATCTGTCGTTGCAAATCCAAGTGCCGGGGAGGTTTCTTTGATATAATACTCAAAACCAATCGGTAAATCTGCCGTAAAAGTCAGTTTGCCTTCTTTATCCGTTGCCAGTTCTTCAATCACAGTATCCGCTTTCAGAATAACTTTTCCGTCTGCTCCTGTAATATCATTCTTTGCACAAAGGGCAAAGACTGCACCTTCCAGTACACGATCAGAATCTTTCTCTTTTTTCACAACTTCCACTTCCGCTTTCTGGCGATTGTTCTGCCAGTCAGCAGAGTAAGTGACTTCTGCAGTATCCTGATTACGATATGTCAGGTCAATCTCTCTTGCCTCATTATCCAGTACAAAACCATCCACTGTAGCTTTTTCTTTGACATAATATTTGCCAAGAGGAAGTCCGGATAACTTTGCAATGCCGGTATCATCCGTTGTAATGGTTGCTACCAGTTCATCTTTTTTATAATAATCTTCACTTTCCCCGTCAGCAGATTTCACGTCCTCTAAAGCAAATACTTCAAAGGTAACATCTTTCAGACTGCCTGTTACATACTGGAATAAATGGCTAATCCATCCTCCAACAGAATCCAATGCCGTTACTTTATCCAAAAACTCTCCATTTTTATTGATGATGATCGTTCCTGCCGGCACATCATCTTTCATTTCCACTTTCTGGATTTCCCCAGTATCCTCAATCGTAAAAGTGATCTCTTCTGCCTTGAGGTATCCATAAGGAGCTATTTCTTCCCTGAGAGTATAGGTTTCCCCTACAGTAAGCCGTTCAATCATATGCTGCTCACCTTTTACAGACTTCCATGTATCAACTACATTTCCATCTTTGTCCAGTACCGTAAGAGTCGCACCAGATAATTCCACGCCAGTAGTCAGGTCAGACTTGGAAACCACAACTTTTGTAGGCTGATTTTTAAATACAGAAGATAACTGCACGACCTTAACCTCCTGTCCCTGGTACTCTGCCTTTACTTCCAGAACTTCATCTGAAGATACATAGCCATTCGGCGCTGCCAGTTCTTTGATATAATACTCTCCAAATGGCAGATCCTGTGTAAATACAGCTTTTCCATCTTCTCCGGAAACAGCTTTTCCAAGAAGTGTGTCTGCTTTCACAATCACAGTTCCATGAGCTTCCATATCATTCTTCGCATAAAGTCCAAATTCTGCCCCTGCAACTGCTTTTTCTGTATCAGCATCCTGTTTTTCCACCGAAATTTCTACCTTCTGGCGTTCATTCTCAAAAGTAGCTGTCTGCTCAATGACAGGTGTTTCCTGATCTTTGTAAGTAAAAGTGACTGTCTGTGCTTCGCTGTTTAAAACAAATCCTGTTGGCGCAGACATTTCCACAATCTTATAACTTCCAAGTGGAAGATTCTTCAGGACCGCTTTTCCCTCTTTATCGGTTGTAACAGTTTTTACAAGTGTTCCGGCTGCATATTCCAGAATACGGTTTCCATTGTCATCTTTCTGGAAATCAGCGGTATAAATATCCTCCGCAGCATAAATGACAAACTCTGCTCCTTCCAGATTTTCTGTCTGATATGTAAAATCATCCTTGAATCCGTCCAGAACTTCTCCCTTTTTCACGATAGTCAGTTCTCCCTTAACTGGATGGTTCTCATAAATTGCTTCAATGATCACATCCCCGGAAGTTCCATCCATCTGATATGCAGTATTAGAATCAACTGTTACCTCATAATAATTTTTATTCAATGTGTAACCGAACGGGGCATTCACTTCCTCGATACGGTAATTTCCGATTTTCAGATTCTGCGGAAGAATCAAATATCCCTGCTCATCTGTAAAATAAGATTTGTGCTTAACCGTTGTCGGATAGGTTGTAACCTGCTCCACATACTTCTTATGATCCAGGTCATAAATCTTAAACTCTGTATTTTTCTGTAATACTGGTTTCTTAGTTTCATCATCCTGTTTGATGATTTTCAGCTTCGCTTCAAACTCATCATCCAGAAGTACTCTCCACGTCTGTGGCTGGTTCGGATTATTCTCTGTGATACGCACTGTAAAATCATCTACCGGAGTATAATTGTGAGGAGTTGTAGTTTCACGCACAATATAAGTTCCATATGGAAGTGCGATACTGCAAGCATAACCCTTTTCGTCTGTGAACATTTCTGTTGCACCATTTTCCCCGATCACAACTGGTGTTGCAGAAGCAAACTCATAGTTTCCGTCTGCTTTCTTTGTCAGGGAAGATTCCAGATATGCCGTAAATCCGGCACCTTTCAGCAGATCAGCGTCTGTTTTTCCATTATTGGCTGCTTTGATGATCTGGAACGGCTGTTTCATTACCTGCTCCAGTGAAGTGCAGTCACGTTTAACCTCTGCTACCAGATCGCCTTCATAATTGCAGACCAGATCATGTTCTGTTTCGTCTGCCAGATAACCCACTGACGGACTAATCTCTTTCACATAGTAATCTCCAAGATACAAGCCATCTACAGAAGCCTGTCCATTCTTATCTGTTGTAAGAGTAGTCACCTGCTCACCGGCTTTATAAATCACACCGGTAATACCGTCCGGATGAATAATATCGTTACGAGCGTACAGTCCATAAACTGCTTTTTCCAGTGTCGCATCTCCCTGCGCAACTGCCTGTTTTGTTTCCGCATCTCTCTTTTCCAGAGAAATCTTAGCTTTGACTCTCTCATTTACAAAAGTATGAGTGAATGAAACTTTCGGCTCGCTGTCACTGGTATATAAGAACTTAAATGTATAAACATCCTTAGAATTTCTCAAATATCCCTGTGGTGCCTGTTCCTCCTTGACTACATAAGAAAATCCAATCGGAATATCTGCATTAAATACCGCTTTTCCATCTGCTCCTGTCGTTGATTTTTCAATCAATGTGCCTTTCTTCACTACTACATTTCCGTCTGCGTTGGCAATATCACTGCCAGCATACAGGGCAAACACACCGCCAGATAACGGATTTTCGGTATCCTTGTCTTTCTTTACAACACTCACATCTGCCTTCTGTCTGTCATTTGTGAATGTCACATCAGAAAAGACTACCTCCACGCTCTGTCCTGCATAGGAAAGTGTAACTGTCTTTTCCTCTCCGGCATTATAAAAATTCTCCGGTGCCTGCATTTCTTTGACAACATAAGTTCCAAGATGCAGATTTTTTAAGATACATGCTCCATTTTCATCTGTCGAAAGGTTTTCTTTCACAAGATCGCCTTTGCTGTAAATCTTCGCACCATAGGCAGAGAAAATATCCTCTCCGGCATATACGTTATAAACAGCACCTTTCTGACGTCTGTTTTCATACTGGAATACTGTACCATTCTCGCTGACATCTGCCCCTGCAAGAACCTGTCCTTCTTTATATACAGTCAGTTCGCCAAGCTGCTCTTTATCCGGTACCGTTGTTGTCGTGGTCTTACTTGCTACCAGCTTCACATTGTAAGCGGTTGTATTTACCACATAACCTTTCGGTGCTGTGATTTCTTTCAGATATACGGTATCCTGTGTTTTTACAATCGTTGCAGAAGATTTGCCATTGCTGTCTGTTTCCGGCATTGTAGTAATCAGATTTTTGCAATCTGGTTCACTGTAAATACCAAACACTGCTCCTGCAAGGTTTACATCTGCTACTGAATCTTTCTTCATAACTTCTACAGTTGCAAGTTCAATCCAGGATACTTTAAAATCCACGTATTTTTCATCATCCACGCCTTCACCAAACACCAATGCCAGATCCTGATTTCCAGATCCTGTAGAAATCTTATAAGCTGAATAATCTTTAGTAATGCTTCCTTTCATTGTTGTAGACCAACTCTCTGCCACATCACTTACCTGTGTCAGTGGTGCTGACAGATAAAACTTCGTACCACCGCAGATTTCTACATTTGCTCCAGCTTTGCTTGTTTTTCCAGTTGACAGATTATGAAGTTTTACACCTGCAGGGAGTTTCATAGTAATTGTCTGTAATGCATCTGCCTTAAATGTTATATCCTTTGTTCTCTGACTGTTACCCTCTACATAGGCTTTTACGTTTGCATCTGAAAAAGACATTGCCACTGATGGAATATCCGGTTGAGAAACGCAATAATTATAAAGTTTCTTTGCAAGATTCTGTGCAGTGCTATTTGCACCTGAAAAAGCGTCCCCACTACCATTTGCATAAGATGCTGCAAGGTGTACCAGAATAAATCTGGCTCCGGTACTTAAATTTCCATATCCATTCTCTTCTGTGAAAAATCCATCATCTCCAGAAGCTTTTGTGCCATAATAACACACTTTTGCAAGTGCTTTCCCATCTCCTACCTTGTTGATCGTGTAAGTTCCACTACCCGGTCCCGGCTTAGACGGCTGTACACAGTAAGCTATTGCAGATACATTCCCAAATTTTACAGTGTACTGATAAGTAAGATAACTACCATATCCATAATCTGCATATCGGTACATGGTTCCTCTGGTTACTGAAACCTGCTGTGAACTTCTTGCATTTCCTGCAGAAGCCATAAAGGTTACGGTTTCTCCTGCATCCATTGCATACAGATCAATTCCATTACTTTCTGCCTGTTCCAGAACTTCAGGCACCGTAAGTTCAGTTTCCGTATCAACTGTGCTTTCCTGGTGCGACTCTGAATCGTCATCACTCAGCTCCGTATCTCCTGTATCGCCATTATCATCAACTACAATCTCAGAAGAACTTTCTGACTGCTGCTCTGTTTCCGGCTCTTTCACTGTGATATTTCTGCTGATTCTATAAGATGGATGTCCGCTAACTGGCTCCACAGCATACACAGCCTTATAGGTATCCGGTGTGTGAATATCAAAATCTACACCATCGTCGTTCTTTGCCTCATGGAATAAGATTTTCATTTTACTTTCATCTACCCCTTCGATACCGGACAGATCAACTTCCACCTCAAATTCATCTCCATAGGCAATCTCAATGTCATTTGCTACCACAATTTCATCCGGATTAAGAGAATCCTGTACCTCTTTTAATTCCGGATACTGCTGCTCAAACGGTATTTCTTCCGGTTCTAATTCCGATGCAGAAACAGCTACTGGCTGAACGATTACAGACGCTAACGTGGCAACTGCCATGACTCCTGATAAGAATCTTTTGAACTTCATTTTCATTTTGACTTAATCCTCTCTTTCTTCATTTATCATCTTTTTTCTTTTCAGCAGGTCTGTACCTGCACTATTCAATCATTGGAACCACCTCCCGATGTTTTTGTTACTGATACCTGTACATTTCTGAAAAGATAACAGCACATGCATATGGCGGCACCTGCACGAAGCGAAGCACCGCCACATGGTATCTGCTGTCATCTCCATAAAAATGGAAATAACAGTTTTTATAAGGATCAAGCATTTAAGCCGCAAGAGGCCGTTCCTTGTAAAAGTGCCTTTCAGCCGTTTCCCTTTCACGTTTTCTCCGAATCCTGGCCGCTGGTTATTATGCGTAGCTGAGTTTCCGGGTATCCCCTCTTGCTGTCTATATGAAATTGTCAAGGTACAAGTCCGGGCTTTTTCTTTTGAAGAATTAACCCTTCACCTATAAAGCTCGGCAGAAGGTGTTTACCAACCCCCTTTTGCAAACTTTTTTATTTTTTTCTCAATTTCTTTTTCTCAGTACTTTCTGCGAGTTCTTCCAAGCTGGCTCTCAGCTTGGCAACTGCCTTATTTCTCATGTTGTTGACTGCTGCTGAACTGATTCCATGAATATCGGCATATTCCTGATAGGTCTGTTTCTCAAAATAAAGAGCATAAATAAGTTCCTTCTGCTTATCGGTCAGCATATCCATCATGCTTTCTGTCATCATCTGCTGAACAATCATTTCCTCCATATCTAGTGCCACACTCTCACCAAGCTGCATTTCTTCCATAGCAGAAGATAAGGAAATACAGCGTTTCTGATTGCAGCTATCCAGATTGATGCTCAGGCGATCTTCTCCTCGAAGAACAAAACGCAGATACCATTCAGCCTCTTCAAAGTAAGATTCCGTCAGATTACATCCATATCCATTTCCAGCCACAGAAGAATAGCGATAACCGGAAATATCTTCGATAGGAAATACTGTTACCCGATTCTGTGCCTGATAGACCACATATCCGTTCTTATAAACAGTGAGCGTGACTACGCCTACCTCGTTCTTAATAATCTTCTGAGCAACAACCGGGTATTTCCCCTCCCGTAAACTTTTACAGCTCGGTTTCTTTTCGCCTTTCTTTGGAGATTCCACCATTTCTTTCAGTTTTCTAAGTGTCAGCATGACAACCACCTTTCTGCCTTTCGGCTCCGGGCTGTCAGTAGACAAAAAAAGCAGCAAAAAAAGACTCCGATCTGCCCGGTTTTTTTTATACCGAGCGACTTGCGAAGCCTCTCCTTGCTGCTTTATGTATCAATCAGCTATACAGGGCACTCCCTGCACGCAGATTAATCAGCGTTCATATTTTCATTTTCTACTGTAATGTTTTCAGCCTTATCAGACTTTTCATCCAACAGGAAACTAAAATCTCCCATTGCGTCATAGGGCTGATGTGTGATAAACTCTAAATACTCGTCCTTACTCATTTCTTTTTGTCTCCTCTCTTTTCGATGTATTAATGGTATCAATTCTCCCCTCAAACAACCAGCCCAGTACTGTCCGAATTAAGCTGAAACGACGGACAAAACTGTCCGAATTTTGGGCATAAAAAAAACGACCACCCAGATTATCCTGTAATGATCGCCATCAACTTACCTTTCCACTTATCAATTCTATTAATTCCATACTACCCTCAAAATCCTTTTCTACCTTTTCCATCAGCTTGTTTCTAAGATTTTCATCTGGAATATTATATATTCTTTCCACAAATGCCAGCACTTTCCCCACAAATTCCTTATCTTTATCTGGCACATTTTTAGCTTCAAAATGAACAGACGTAACCTCTTCTTTTCCACACTCCTCCCATGTAATATTTTCCTTAAACCATGATTCAGGCTTACCAGTAACCTTTGCTAAAGCTGAAGCATATTTAGTAGTAGGTCCCTTTCCTCCAACCATTCTGTCAACAGTTTTATCAGAAATGTTGAGTATCTCTGCAAGTTCGGCATGTGTCATATGTAATTCATCCAGACAACACTCTATATCTTTTCCAATATCTCTACGTGTTCTTAGCTTTTTCCCAGCCGACTCCAAGATAACTCACCCCTTCCTGAACAGATTTTGTGCGTCATATATCATTAAAAATTCAGACAATTATAGCCGGACGAAATGACTTGCATTTCTATTCCGGCTATTTCATGCACATAATCCGTTCCAGAAAAAGTAGTTTTTATGCCTTTTGTGGCTTTATCCCGTATCATTCTTACAGAGGGATTTTCCCCTGTTTATCCTTAACACGTAACTTTCTGCTGCCAGATTCTTCCTCAATCTTGACAGAGAGTTTCCCCCAACTACCGTCATCATTTCGTTGTTTGCTACTATAAAATTTTCAAGTATTTCTCTTCTTGTTGAAACAGTTCCACCTACAACGTCGATAACAGCCTGGTCGAATGTTATCAGACGCACCGTTTCTATTTTCTTCTTTTTTTTCTTCATAATGTATTCTCGCATTCTTCTCTGTCTTCCAAGCTATGCTAGCCTTAGAAATTGTATCTATTTTACATATTTTTCACACAAATTTAATATGTTTCTCGTCAAAAAAACTTGACTTCATTTTCTTTGCATGATATACTAATGAGCGTTGTATTTGACAAGTTTTCCTATAACCATTGAAAAATGGGCATATGGAGAACGGAGCTAGAGGGAGCGAATCAACGATTGCTCAGTAATGATACATTAGTATTCGGAATCTAGCCGGATGTCTTGTACAATATGGAATAGTACTGATAAAGCCGACACCAAGCCCATAAAATCCGACTGCCAATCGGACTAGACCAGAGGGTTGATGTCGATTTTGTCTGTATAAGCGGTTTTTAGGTCTACTCCCTTGCCAGGGGAGTAGGTCTTTTACATTATAGCATTACTGCCATTTATTGTCAATATGCACTATAGCCAATGGGTTATGGTGTCTTTTTTTGTGCAAATTGCATTATTTTGCGTGTCAATCATTTAACAGAGTAGTCCATTGCATGTTAAATATTTTTTTGTGCATTTTTTTGCGCTTTTATTATTTCCATCTCTTTCCATTTGTGATACTATTGATTTAACCATTAATTTCTCTTTTCCTGAAAGGAGTCCTGTGCCATGAATAATCAAGAAATCCTCCAAAAAATCGTTGCATATATTGAAGCCATTATGGTCGATAAATCCATGACCTCTCGTGATCTCGCCGAGATATGTGCAAAAAGGTCTGGAAAAATGTCACCTCGAACGATTGACAAAATGTTTAAAACCCCATCTTCTACTACATTATCTACTTTATTAAAAGTATGTGATGGTTTGGATTTAAACTTAAATGCTGTATTTCATTCCATTGAAATTGCAAAAACATCAGCAGAGAATGGGCAGCAACGTCTTGTCTATGAAATTGACAATCCCGCTTACAACGGTTATACAGGAAACTACCATGTATTTTATCTGCCAACATCAGCTTACCCGGAAGACCATGCTGACCAGACTTTAGTACATGGAATCCTCAAATTAGGCGATTTCAACTCCATGCATGAATGTTCTGCAATTCTCGATATTGACTCAGGCGATTTAACTACGGAGGGTTCCCCTTTTTCCAAACATTACGAGGGTACGTTAATCTATTCCTCTAACAGTCAGATGTTCTGCCGACTTGTTTGTAGTAAATACGGAGATATGTGGTTTATGGTCTTCAATCATGGCAATCTCAACAACAAAGAACTGGCCTGTGTTGTCGGCTGTGCTGCTACAGCTTCATCCGGACGTATTCGCTATCCAGCTATCCATCGCTTTTGTTTATGCAATATGCAGCAATATCCTGTGATTGATTCTGATACAAAATCATTAATCGAGGGTCTTCTCAGAATACAGGAAAAACATATTTTTATTAAAAAGGAAACCGTAGACACACTTTTGAAACAAGGGGATTTTGATCCGGCTTTCCGGAAAAATCTTAAAAACTATTTAAATATTTCTCAAGTATACTATGCTTTACCGAAAGGCACATTAAAAGAGGATATTCCGCTACCTATATCAATAAAAGAACTGGCAAAATTGTCTAACGTGTCTTCCCTTGAAAAAACATATCACATTCTTCCTGAAGATGATCGTGAGTTATCATGCATCCTGAAAAACTGTCTTACTGCTCCTGCTACACCAAAAGAAGCATCCGAAGCAGAATAACAAACAAAGGAGCCAGGAACATCCATTTTTTCTGAATGTTTCTGACTCCTATTAGTCCTTCGCTCAATACCAATTTATCAAACGGTTACGATATTCTTTTTTACTTCATATACAGTCAGAGAGCCATCTTTTTTACGTCTGACCTCCGCATTATTTCCCCGATCTGTAATAGCACTGATTGTATTCAATAAATATAATGCCTTTTCTGTTTGTCCTGCTCTCTCTGTATTTCTCTGTGCATAATCTTTTTTCAAATCTGATCTCATCTCCAGTCCTCCAAGTAATATAAAATCACTCATACGGATAAGGGAAAGAAAACCGCTGATGAGTTTTGACGAGCCATCCCGAAACAGTATTTTACTGTTGCTCATCCAATAGATTTCATGCCAGGGAACAGTGCTGACCTCCTGTTTCCTTTCACATTTATGATTATACTATCAGAACATATGTTCGTCAATCCCTATTTTTCTTTTTCATGAAAATATTTGAAAATATTTGTAAAAAGGCAGCCAATCATACAGCCCAGTCCATTGTGAATCATATCGTCCCATTCAAATAAACCACGCATAAAAATCAACTGACTGAACTCTATTATTGCGGATATCAATATTCCTACTGCCAGAGCCTGATACCACTTTATCTTATGATTTGCAATTATGGGAAGCAGGACTCCGGCAGGTAATAACAATATGCAGTTCAGCAAATTCTCTTTTAATAACGTCCAATCGTGGTAGCGAATAATATCTCTCCATGACCAGAATGGTACTAATTCATATTGACGAACAGTTCCTGTCCTGGTAAATACAGTTGATCCAAATACAATTCCCAGGAACACCACCAACGCCAATACTGCTGTTGCCTGAATTATCTTCAACTTCTTTCTATGTACACACACTGCCATCACTGTACATACCAGTATCATTACGCCCACAAAAGCCAATATTTCGTATCTTGACCACTGCTTATTATATGTTGTCCATATTTGGTAAATGTCCATTCACAACTTCCTTTTTCATTTTCTAAATATTGTGTAAACTATTTACCGTTACCATGGAATAAACTTACACCGATCACAGATATTGTAATACCGAACAAATTGCTGAGCTTCATCCATATCTCTATCATTATGCACATATATTGTCCAATTAACATTAAAAAATTTAGGAATCAATTTTTGTGAATAATATGGTGCATCAATTCCAGAAAAAGAATGCCCCATAATGATTATTTCATCAATTCCGCATATGCTATCTACAAATGTTTCCAGTCTTCCCATATTACCTGCAATATCTTTATGCATATGGTTCATACATCCAACCAAAGAACTTACACCTGGCTCAACCGAAACACTATAAAATTCATCTTGTTGTCTAAATTGTTTTTCGAGAACATTTTGCGCTATTATCGGATTGTTTTCAGGTGTCCCAAATTGAATGCTATCCAGGAAATCTACTGATCCATGAATATGTAAAATATGACCATTCGGAATACCATATAAATTTTCAAGTGTCTTCGTATAATTAAATGTCACAAAATAACTATCGGAACAAAAAACATGACGTTTGAAATTATTATCTATAAACTCCTGATCTTCATTCCAAATCCATTCATAAAAACAATCTCTCGTAAATTTCTTGATAAATCCATAGCGATTATTTACTTCAATACCAATATCATCCCACCCTGGTGTTCTTTCACTGCTCAAATCGGGATAGTAATTATCTGTTATTTCAGAAAAAGCGGAATCGTAATCTAGCCAAAGCGCATTTTCCAAATCACTCCATCTGCTATTCATATCCACTTCTGCACCCCTAGTATGTTCCATCGTATCAAATTTATTCACAAGATCAGGATACTTTTCCAACAAATGATTCCTATAATCCCAGTATGACGTTTTTCTCCCATGATTAAGGTCAAATCCGTTTCCAACTATATAAAGCTTCATCTCATAATACCTCTCTTTCGTGTCGTTTTTAATTCCATTCTTGCAGCTATCTTCTCTGGCACATCAATCAATCCAAACCGATAAAATATAGGATATATATATGAAATCCCCCGTATGTCCCCTATGTCTTTTGGCTTTTCAACAATCTTATCATCTAACTCTCGAACCTTTTCATATGCCAATAATACAGAACTCCATGTCAGACTTTTACTCTTATCTCGTCGATCCACCCATAATTCCCTGTTAAGTATTCCTTTTCTTCCCACCGGAATTTTATATAAAAACGGCAGTCCAGAAAAAGTATGAAATGGATAATCTTGAAACGCAGTTATCGCAGACCATAAAGTATCTTCATCTGGCTTGTTATTCAATAACTCAACAGAAACTTTACGTTTTCGATATACCTGTATTCTCGCAGCATTCATGCTCACAATATCTGACTTGTATATGATCTTTGAATATGGCAAATAACCATTTACTGACGATTTTTTCAATCCTGTAATCTCCATTATCTGCTGTACTGTTTTTCCCTGCCTATATAATTCATTAACTTCATCTGATACTTCATTCCAATATACCCCTGCAGTAATTAGCATCTTCCGTATTTTCAATGGCGATAAACTAAATTCATTCGCTGTAATCTTTAGCTCTCCAGTTTCTTCATATGATTCTACTACGGCTTTTATCAATTCTTTCTGTATTTTATCTGCATTGTAATCTGGAAACTTTTTAGGTCTGGGCATTATTGCTACCTGCCTTTCCCTGCAAATCATATGTCTGATAAACGTTTTTCATATATAATTGTAAGCGTTTCGTATTCATCTTACGCTGTAGTTCTGATTCATCCATACAATCCCTATTTTCTGCAAATAAAACATAGCATATGTCACTTACAAAATCTGAATGTTTCTGCTTCTGATCAGCCAAGCTACTTCTATATTCAATCCCATATAAATTTCCCACTCTCTGCAAATATTTTGTAAAAACCTGAATAGGTTTATAAAAATCATCCGCTTCATTCCGATTGTCAACAGGAAGTGTTATCTGTTCAATGAATTGTTTTAAGAACAAATAACTTTCTCTTTTTTCAATATCACTTTGATCCAAGCTAAATGTACTTGGTCTTTTCCAGCTTTGAACTGTAGACAAATCAAGTACCCTAATTCTTTTATTCGTATGAAATTCTCCTATTGTAAAGGGATAATTTTCCTTCGTTCCGACCTCTTTTACTGCAATTTTCGGATTAGATGCACCATAAAACATCATATCACCTTTTTCATTGAATCTACCATTTTCTGCAAATTTCGCCGGAGCTGTACCGACCAATGTTGCTGGGATTGTTGTATAACCCTTCGGTACAAACCCAAACTCATGAAAATTAACGCAGCGATATACTGTTTCCCCTGTGTTTATCGTTGTATACGCATATAATTTCTTTGCATGAGCTAAGACTACCCGTAAAACGGCATGAATCTCTTTCAGATCATCTGGTGCATCTTTGTTATCACACAAAGATACTATCTGCTCAACAGACATTTCCTTACGTCCATTTACCAAAGAAGTGAATTTCGCCCAAGCCTTCAAATCCTTATCCGCCGTACGATCTTCAAATTCAAAAATTGTTGTTCGGTTTTCAGGTTCTAATATGTCAAATAATTCTTTCAATAATTCTGGTTCTTCAACTTGCATTTCGTCAGCCAGTATATCATATACGAAGCTGTATGGATCTATAAATGAACCAAGGTATTCTTCAGTTTCCTTGTCATAGGGAATATTACCATCTGTACTCATATAATAATAATCTATCGCAGGAATGATTTCTGACATAAGTGATTCTAATGGATACGTTTTTCTATGGCGAATTGGTTTCCCATTTTCATCTTTACAAAAACTACAGGTTCCAACCTGACCTTTAGCACGTATCACTTTCTGAAGATACTGATCCTTGACGCAACCACTGCAAACATACTTATTCGACTCTCCATAACCTCGTGCTGCAATAGACATCATTTTCTCTTTTGCGACTCCCATATTACCTCCGTTTTCATTTCAATCCAATTCATTTTATTTTCATGCCACCTGCTTTTCTGTCTTATCTTTTCATTGCAAAATAAAATAGATAAAATAGAAAACAGGGGGCATTCTTTGCTAAAAAATTTACTATTCTACAGTAACGCTTTTTGCCAGATTTCTAGGCTTGTCCACATCTAAACCTTTAGCCACGCTGACATAATATCCCATTAACTGTAACGGAACAACTGCCAAACTTCCCACGAAGTGTTCATCTATCTTCGGGACATAAACTGCAAAATTTACCTGATCTTCAATCTCATATTTTCCATATGTAGTCAATCCCATCAAATACGCACCACGACTCTTACACTCCAACATATTACTGATGGTTTTCTCGTAAAGATCACTCTGTGTCAATACACCAATTACTAATGTTCCTGGCTCGATCAGACTGATCGTACCATGCTTTAATTCTCCGGCTGCATATGCTTCAGAATGGATATAAGAAATTTCTTTCAGCTTTAAACTTCCCTCCAGGGAAATTGCATAATCAATTCCTCTGCCCACAAAGAACACATCATGAGCATTGGCATATTTTGCAGCAAACCATTGAAGTCTTTCCTTATCCTGCAAGATTTTCTGAATCTTATCCGGAATGGTTAATAGCTCGGAAATGTAATTACCGTACTGCTCTTCTGTAATGCTGTTTCTAACTCTGGCAAATTGAACAGCCAGACAATACATTGCAACAAGCTGGGCACTGTAAGCCTTTGTCGTTGCCACTGATATTTCCGGTCCAGCAAGAGTATAGAATACTTTATCCGCCTCACGAGCAATGCTGCTGCCAACAACATTTACAATTGCCAGAGTTGTCATGCCTTTTTCCTTTGCCAAACGCAAAGCTGCTAACGTATCTGCTGTTTCCCCAGACTGGCTGATGACAATAACCAACGAATTTTTATTTATTGGCATTTTCCTGTATCTAAATTCAGATGCAAGTCCCACTCTTACCGGAACATCCACTAAGTCCTCGATCACATACTGTGCTGCCATCCCAACATGCCAGGCTGAACCACATGCAACAATATATATCTGTTCAAACTTCTGAATTTCTTCTTCTGTAATCTCAACAGATGTTAAATCAATACAATTATTTTTTATGACAGAACCCAAAGTATCCTGAACTGCTTTCGGCTGTTCATGAATCTCTTTCATCATAAAATGTTCAAATCCTGCTTTTTCTGCTGCCTCGGCATCCCACTTAATTTCTGTTGTCTGCTTTTCAATCTCATCCCCATCAAGGTTAAAGAAATGAGCTTCTCCAGGTGTCAATCTGGCAAACTCCAGATTACCAATATAATAAACATTTCTGGTATATTGCAGAATAGCCGGAACATCAGAAGCTACATAGGTTTCGCCGTCTGTCACTCCAATAATCATTGGGCTGTCTTTTCTTGCTACCCAAATTTCTCCCGGATAATCTTTGAACATAAGCTCCAGGGCATAAGAACCACGCACACGAACCATCGTTTTGGCAATCGCATCAATCGGTCCGAGATTATACTTCTTATAATAGTAATCCACCAGTTTGATTACTACCTCTGTATCAGTCTGACTGTAAAAAGTATAACCATGCTTTAATAATTTTTCTTTAAGTTCCGTATAATTTTCGATAATGCCATTATGTACTCCAACTACTTCTGATTCTACTTCTCCAGAACCTGATCTTGTACAATTTCCAGATACATGCGGATGCGCATTAATCTGACTTGGCTCGCCATGTGTTGCCCAACGTGTATGTCCGATTCCACATGTTCCTATCAGTGCTTTTCCTTCATCTGTTTTTTCAATCAGATTACTTAATCTTCCCTTGGCTTTAACCACCTGTGCCAGACGCTCCCCATCTCGCACAGCGATTCCAGCCGAATCGTACCCTCGGTACTCTAATTTAGACAGACCATTTAATAAAATAGGTGCTGCCTGCTGTGTTCCAGTAAAACCAACTATTCCACACATTTTATTTTATCTCCCCGTAAATACTATTGTTTATTTGCGTTTTCAAAAATATGATCTATTAATTTTCCATAGTGTTCACTTCTATTTTCTTCCGGTATCATTTCGATAATTTGCAAAGCAATTAAATATTTCTCGGTTGCCTCCAATCGTTTGTGGTACTTTCCAAGTTGTTTAGAAGTTTCCTTATACATCCAAAAATAAAGACCAGATACAATCTCTACTATCGCTCCAGATAGACCAGCCATAAATGATGCAGAATTATTTCCACCTAATAAAAATAGAACGACTGCCAAAACAAAAAGCATAAATCCTGCAAAGCATGAGAACATAGCTGCTGAGAAAGATTTTCTGATTTGCTGTTTACAGATAACATAGAACTCCTTCAATTCTTTTAAATTTTCAAACATTAAAGTCCTAATATCCTGATTCTCTTCTTTGCTTTTTTCAGTTAAAATATTCAGATCCTTGATAGCTTCTGAAACCTCTTTGGCTTCCCTTTCTGCAGCTAACTCATCTGTTTTTACTTTCGTTTTATACAGAGTATGTATTGATTTTATTATCCAGATAATTCCCAAACACCATGTAATCGGTGATGAGACTGGTGATTCACAATACTGCACTATCAGCTTATATATAAATTGCAATGCATTCCAAAACATTTTTTAATCTCTGCCATACAAATCTCTTGTATATACTTTGTCTTTCACATCATCCAAGCAACTATCATATCTATTAGCAATAATTGCCTGACTCTGTTCTTTAAATTTATCCAGATTATTCACAACCTTGCTTCCAAAGAAAGTGCTTCCATCTTCCAATGTTGGCTCATAAATAATAACTGATGCCCCTTTGGCCTTAATTCTCTTCATAACTCCCTGTATAGAAGATTGACGGAAATTGTCTGAATTTGATTTCATAGTAAGACGGTATACACCAATTACGACCTCTTTTTCCATAGAAGCATCATATGTGTTCTCATCTCCATAAGCATAATACCCAGCTTTCTGTAATACACGATCTGCTATGAAATCTTTCCTTGTTCTATTAGACTCAACGATTGCAGACATCATATTCTGAGGAACATCCGCATAATTTGCCAGAAGCTGTTTTGTGTCTTTCGGTAAGCAATATCCACCATAACCAAATGACGGATTGTTATAATGAGAACCAATTCTAGGATCAAGGCATACCCCATTAATAATCTGCTGTGTGTTCAGTCCTTTCATTTCTGCATAAGTATCAAGCTCATTAAAATATGATACTCTGAGAGCCAGATATGTATTAGCAAATAACTTCACTGCTTCCGCTTCTGTAAATCCCATAATCAAAGTATCAATATTTTCTTTAATTGCCCCTTCTTGTAACAATCCAGCAAACGTGTTCGCAGCTTTTACAAGTCTGGCATTTTCAACATCTGTTCCCACAATAATTCTGGATGGGTACAGATTATCATATAATGCTTTTGACTCTCGTAAAAATTCCGGACTGAAGATAATATTATCACAATGGAATTTCTCTCTAATGCTAGCAGTATACCCTACCGGAATTGTAGATTTAATTACCATAATTGCATCTGGGTTATATTCAATAACCAGCTTAATCACAGCTTCTACTGCTGACGTATCAAAGAAATTTTTCTTACTGTCATAGTTTGTAGGTGCAGCAATAACAACAAAATCAGCATCCTTATATGCATCCTCTGCATCTAACGTAGCTGTCAGCTTTAACTCTTTTTCCTTTAGGTATTTTTCAATATACTCATCCTGAATCGGACTAATCCTTTTATTGATTTTTTCTACTTTTTCTGGAATAATATCAACTGCCATTACCTCATGATTTTGAGATAACAACGTTGCAATAGAAAGTCCTACATATCCTGTTCCTGCTACTGCTATTTTCATTTTACTTCTACCTCCCCAACTACTAAACTTCTTCAAAAAATGTGTCCGGTCTTTCTGGATTAAATATTTCATTACATGTCATGACAGTCACAAGATTCTCCGTTTCACTCAAATTGATAATATTATGTGTCCAGCCTGGAATCATATGTATAGCCTCAATTTTATCTCCGCTTACTTCAAATTCCACCTTTTCTCCTGTATTAATATTGCGTTCTTGAATTAATCCATGCCCTGCCACAACAATAAAAAGTTCCCATTTTGAGTTATGCCAATGCTGTCCTTTTGTAATTCCCGGCTTGCTGATATTAATTGACACCTGACCACAATCCTGCGTATGTACTAATTCCGTAAAACTACCACGATCATCCACATTCATTTTTAAGGCATATTTGAATTTTTCTGTTGGCAGATATGTCAAATACAAGCTGTATAATTTCTTTGCAAAAGAACCCTCTGGCATCTTAGGCATCATAAGTGTCGTTGGCTGTTCTTTAAATTGCTGCAATAAGTCAACGATTTCTCCCAACGTAACTTTATGTGTTACTGGAACACAGCAATATTTTCCATCTTCTTTTATAACTGTTTCCACACCATCAAATTCACAATGCTTCTCTTTTCTCTCTATCAGATCAAACATGCCTTCTACTAAATCATCAATATACAATAATTCCAGTTCTGTATTACGATCGTTTACAGTAAATTTCTCATCATTTGCCACTGCCCAACAAAAAGTTGACACTGCTGAATTATATTTCGGTCTGGAATGTCCCATCAAATTAGGAAAACGGTATACAGCAACCTTAGCTCCTGTTTCATTTGCATAATCAAAAAACAATTCCTCGCCTGCCTTTTTTGAACGCCCATATTCTGAATTTCCAAAACGTCCTGCAAGTGTAGCCTGTATTGATGAAGAAAGCATAATTGTTGCTTTATTATTATATTTTTTTAAGGTATTCAGTAAATCAGAAGCAAATCCAAAATTCCCTTTCATAAAATCTTCTGGATTTTCAGGACGATTTACTCCTGCCAAATTAAATATAAAATCAGCTTTCTGGCAATACCGGTCTAATTCTTCTGGTGTTGAATCAAGATCATATTCATATATATCTTCTATTGAGATATTCGGTCTTGTCCTATTCTTGTTATCTCGGATATTTTTTAAATTATTTACCAAGGCAGTGCCTACCATCCCTTTTGCACCTGTTACTAAAATATTCATACAACTCACATCCTTATTCCATTTGTTATAGAATCCGTGTAACGCTCCATTTACACTTCTTTTCTCCAAACCATTTTATTAACAACACCTGTATAGCTCTGAATAATCTTTACTACTTTTGAACTAACATTTTCTTCAATATAATCTGGAACTGGAATACCATAATCTCCTGCTCGGTTCATTTCAACTGCAGTATCTACAGACTGTAACAATCCCTTTTCATCAATTCCTGAAAGAATAAAACATGCTTTATCCAATGCTTCCGGACGTTCTGTTGATGTACGGATGCATACAGCAGGGAATGGATGCCCAACCGATGTAAAAAAGCTGCTCTCTTCTGGTAATGTTCCAGAATCTGACACTACTGCAAACGCATTCATCTGCAGACAGTTGTAATCGTGGAATCCAAGTGGTTCATGCTGAATTACTCTCGGATCAAGTTTAAATCCAGTGGATTCAATTCTCTTTTTGCTTCTTGGATGGCATGAATATAAAATTGGCATATCATACTTCTCAGCCATCTTGTTGATTGCATTAAATAAAGATAAGAAATTCTTTTCTGTATCAATATTTTCCTCTCGATGTGCTGACAGCAAAATATATTTTCCTTTTTCCAAGCCAAGTCTGCTATGAATGTCTGATGCTTCAATTTCTGCCAGATTATTATGCAATACTTCTGCCATAGGCGAACCAGTTACATAAGTACGCTCTTTCGGCAAACCACAATCCGCTAAATATCTGCGTGCGTGTTCAGAATATGCCATATTCACATCAGAAATAATATCTACAATACGTCTGTTTGTTTCTTCAGGCAGACACTCATCTTTGCAACGATTACCTGCCTCCATATGAAAAATCGGAATATGCAATCTCTTCGCACCAATTACTGACAGACAGCTATTCGTATCTCCAAGAACCAGCACTGCATCCGGTTTAATCTCTGCCATCAGCTTATAACTTTGTGCAATAATATTTCCACAGGTTTCTCCAAGGTCTGTTCCGACAGCATTCAAATATACTTCCGGATTTTCCAACTTCAAGTCCTTAAAGAACACACCATTTAAGTTATAATCGTAATTCTGTCCTGTATGTGCCAGAATCACATCAAAATACTTACGGGTTTTATTAATTACAGCCGCCAAACGGATAATCTCTGGTCTGGTTCCTACAATAATTAACAATTTTAATTTTCCATTTTCTTTCCATTTCACATTATCATATGTTCCCATTGCCATTTGCACTCTCTTTCTCTGAATATTCTATCAATATGCGTTATTCGCTTCATTAGAGTAATCATGTGATACTTGCGGATTCTTTACTTGTTGAATCTATCATGATTACTTCTGGAACTTTTTTACCTTCATCTATATCTCGATTATAACGATCAAGAAGCTTTTTTACCTTTACAGGATTTCCAACATCAACTAATACATAAATCATATTATCCGTCTGCTCAGCTTTTGCATATTCCTCCACCTGCGTGTCATATCCATGCATATACTGACCATTAGAAGATAATTTTACTTCTATAACCGTTATATCCTGTCCTCGGCTAATTTTGAAGTCCACCGGTCCTCTACCCTCATCAGCTTCACAGCTCAGGCTTAAATTATTTGCCTCAATATAGGCTATACCAGATAAGTGAATCACTCGCTGCACAATTTTTTCACGCTTCTGAGTTCCGGCACTTAGTATGACTTCCCAGCCTCTATTATATTCTACCCAATTTTTGAAAAGATTTAAAATCTCAAGTGAAGCAGCTTTGCTATCAATTTCCCTATCTTTATGTTTTGACAACCATGATATTCCACTTTTCTCTATTCTCTGCCATAATTTAGCAAGGAAATAATCAATCTGTTCTTCCGGATTGTATGCGTCCAATTTTTCTTCTCGGTACGCCTCGATAACCTGCTTACACTTTTCTGAATCTTTAAATATCTTCTCTCGTAAATAATATTTACGATCAGTAGCAGCCCATTGTGTCCAGTGTTCTGCTACCTCATTATTCATCATAGCACGAATTGTATTATTCTCTACAATAACTGAATCTATTTCTTCCCATGATTTTGCTACCGGCAATTTATGCAATATTTCTGTCGGAAGCAAAAGTACTTCATATCCTTTTTCCGGGTTGCATAATAATCCATTATTAAACAACTTATCTGGATAATTATTTATTGTAATTCCAAGTTGTTGGTTCACTCTCTCCGTATATGCCTGTATGTCTGGTAAAATCAATGTTGCAATCATATCGCTTAAACGATCAGGTCCAACATTGTCCTGGAACAATGGTAATAGTTGAAAAAACTCCGGATCTTCAATTCCAGCCTTAACTATATCATACGCTGTTTCCAATACCATTTTTGATATTTTAGGTCCAAATCCTGATCCGGGCGCTTTTTCTCCAAAACCCAGACAAATGCCATTTACTTCTGAAAATTTGAATATGTCAAATGCAGCCCGGAAATATGTATCTTTTAAACTTTTCTGTTCCGCACGATCCAACAATTTTATGATTTTCCGAAAAAAATCATTGATTCTATCATAAGAGCCTTCAAATTCTGGAGTAGTTGTTTCTTTCAATCTCTGGATATTAATGAAAAAAGCATTATCCTTATCCAGAATAGGATCAAATACACCTATTTTCTCCAATGATTCTCCTATTTTCAAATAATCCGATAACAGCATTTTTCAAAACACCTCATCTCTGCCACAGCATGTCCCAGCCTTTATTAAAGTATTTTAATCTAAACTCATCACAGGCAGTTTTGTACTGGCTCATTATAATTACCGCATCACTATATGTGCTTCTTCCTTTTCCATTCGCCTGTCCATCATCAGCTTCCTGTAATAAATCCAAATACTGTGTAGAATCTTCTGATGCCATTATCTGTTTCAGAGGAGAAAGCACACGATTGACTCGACTCGTCTTAAATGCATTCGTTAGGGCATCTGGTTGTTTTTTTGCCAGTGATGAAAATTCCGCATATAAACCACCCAATAATTTTGCAAGTAAATTAAACTGTTCCTCATCTGTAGCTTCCATATCTTCCTTTTCATCAAGTGCTTTAACAATTACATCTACATCATCTCTTATTCGACTTGCTAATGTTGCACATTTCGGTATTCCCGGAGTTTTTTGCAGTTCATAAACATGTCCTTTCTCCAACAACTCCAGATTGTCATATATACGTTCTACATTCGCATCAAAATTTGACTTTTCGCTCATCATGCTCTCCCCCTTCCGTTATATGTATTTATTACTATTCCATCTTTGCAAGTTCCGCCTGAATATATGCCAAAGAAGCAATCTTTTCTTTTGTTTCTTCCAAATTTAATCTCTTTGTATTATTAGAATTAAATTCTGTCAGAGTATTTCTCTTCTCGTCGCCGTCTTTGAAGTATTTATCATAGTTCAGGCCTCGATTATCAGCCGGAACACGATAGAAATTTCCCATATCAACAGCTTTCGCACATTCTTCATTTGTAAGAAGTGTTTCATACATCTTCTCTCCATGACGAATACCAATTACCTTAATATCTTCTTTTCTGCCACCAAACAGCTCGCACACTGCTTCAGCCTGCGTCTGAATTGTACAAGCTGGAGCTTTCTGGATAAGAAGATCTCCATTTTCGCCATGCTCAAATGCAAATAACACAAGGTCAACAGCTTCCTCCAAGCTCATAATAAAACGTGTCATAGATGGCTCTGTCAGAGTAATCGGATTTCCCTGCTTGATCTGATCAATCCAAAGTGGAATAACTGATCCACGACTGCACATAACATTTCCATAACGAGTACAACAAATCTTTGTTTTTCCAGACATTCTGGATTTTGCAACCGCAACTTTTTCCTCTATTGCTTTTGTAATTCCCATTGCATTAATTGGATAAGCTGCCTTATCTGTTGATAAGCAAATAACAGACTCTACCCCTTCCTCACTCGCTGCCGTAAGCA
>ENA-ORRQ01000389-ORRQ01000389.1-human-gut-metagenome-genome-assembly--contig:-NODE-389-length-44595-cov-3.568725_pt1 | contig 44595 bp, 70 predicted proteins | sample MGYA00242177_ERZ509138 | MGnify/ENA primary metagenome ERZ509138 (study PRJEB26280, sample SAMEA2338628) | human gut metagenome | biome: human gut; feature: human-associated habitat; material: faeces... | reverse complement strand
AGACGTTAGCCGCCGCAAAAGAAGCAGGTATAAAAATACCTAAATCGTTACGGGATGGAATCGCAAGCGGTAAAGTGTCCGTTGAACAGGCCACGAAACAGTTACAAAGTGCGTTAGATTTTAATTCTAGCGACGTTGTGACTAAGGCGAAAAATGCGGGTGTGGAAGTGCCTAAATCGTTAGCAAACGGAATCGCAAGCGGAAAAATCAGTGTGGATACCGCAACAAAGCAGTTACAAACCGCGATTGATTTTAAAGAGACATTGACGCAAGCCGGTATCACTGGAAAGCAAATCCCACAATCACTCATGCAAGGGATTGCAACAGGAAAAACCAGCGTAGACCAAGCCGCGAAATTAATCAATGACGCGGTATCCTTTAAGGATGTAGCGGCAAAAGCTGGACAGGACGGAACAAATACAGTCAATAACCTTGTCAAACAGATTTTAGCCGGGAAAACGACCGCGGAAGAAGCGGGTAAAGCATTAGGAAAAGCCACCGTTGACGGACAAAAAGAAGGTTCTAAAGGTGCGAAAGCCGCCGGGCAGAAGCCAGGTAAAGACCACGCCACGGGCGCAAAGAGTACGACCGGCGCGAATAAAAAGGCAGGACAGGCAGACGGTAAAGCCGTAGTCACTGGACAGGCAAACGGAGCAAAGAGTGCGAAAGCGACCGGAACAAAAGCCGGTAAGAATCACGCCGCCGGAGTATCGGCTACAAAAGGACAGAACCAGAAAGCCGGTCAGACAATCGGAAAGAGTGCCGACACCGGTGCAAAAAGCGGTTCCGGCGGGATGCACAAAACAGGTGCAAAAGCAGGTACAGAATACGCTAGTGGCGTAGGAAGTAAGACAGGAACCGCGAGAAGCAAAGGTAAATCGTTAGGAGATAACGCCAAAAGTGGAGCCAGTTCCGTAAGTGCATATAGTTCCGGTACAAATTTTGCACAAGGTTTTATCAATGGTATCGGTTCACTCGTAAGTGCAGCGTATTCTAAAGCCGAGTCTCTAGCTAAAAAGGCATGGGCCGGACTGAAAAAAGGACAAAAAGAGGGTTCACCGTCCAAGTTAACGACACAATCCGGTAAATATTTCGGACAGGGTTATACAAACGGTATTCAGTCCATGACAAAAGCCGCCGTACAGTCTGCGGCGCAGATGGGTGTACAGTCCGTACAATCCTTACGGGACGCGCAAAAAGAGGGTTCACCGTCCAAGTTAACGTATGACAGCGGTAAGAATTTTGTGAAAGGGTACATTAACGGGATTGTAAGCGAACAGACAGACCTTACGAACACTGTAAAAAATACAGTTAAGAGCGTCATAACTACACTGGTCGGATTAAGTAATTTTAATTTTTCTAGCGTGGCAAGTGAGGCAAGTTCTGTATTTTCTAAAGCGATGTCAGATAAAATTAATTATATGACTAGCAAAATGCAATATCTAAACGACCAGAAAACGGCCGGTTTAGAGAGCCAGTTGTCTAAGTACGAAAGTAAGCAAAGCACCTATCAGAAAAAATACGATACCGCTAAGAGTAAGTACGACAAAGCAAAAACGAGCTATGACAAGGCGTCGAAAAACTACAACAAAGCAAAGAAAAGCTACGACAAAGCAAAGAAAAAGTCTGATAAGACGAAATATAAAAAGCAGATGGCGACGTACAAAAAGGAAATGGCAGCTGATAAGAAAACTATGGCTGCACAAAATAAAAATATGTCCGCTGCAAAGAAACAGGTTGATAATTATAAACAGTTAGTCAAAGACCAGACTAATTTTAACAATGCTTATCAAACTGCTTCTTCTCAAATGCTTTCGGAGTTTTCTAGCGCGTTGAGTGAGTATCAGACAAAAGCGCAAGCACTGATTGACGATACGATAAATGACATTACTGACACTTATCAGACGCGTTATGATGATTTAATCAGTAAGCAAGATAGCCTGATTTCTAAGTTGAAAAGTGCCGGGGATTTATTCGAGATTTCAGGTGCAGGTATTATGACCGTGAACGACATTAAGGCACAGACACAGAGCATTAAGGACTACGCTCAAAAATTACAGACCATTAAAGGAAAAGTGTCATCAGAGTTATTTGACCAGATTGCGAGTTATGATATAGACGAAGGTGGGGCATTTATGGATCGGCTGCTATCTATGAGTGACGCAGATTTAAAAGCATATTCGGACGCATTTGATGAGAAGATGAGAGTATCAGAAGAACTTGCAAAAAAGACATATCAGAAAGATTTTGAAAATGTCACAAAGGAATATAAAGATTCTTTGTCAACAGCCTTTAAAGATTTGCCGAAGCAATTGGAAGATATGGGCATAAATGCCATGAAAGGATTTACCACGGGCCTGACAAAAAATACAGATTACATGACGAAAGCGATCAAAACGATGGTAAAAGCCATGGTGGATGAATTTAAAGACGAACTAGATATACATAGCCCATCAAAAGTTACTGAAAAACTCGGTATTTTTACAGGCCGAGGATTCGGAAACGGATTGCTCGACAGTATCAAGCGAGTACAAGAAAATGCAAAGAAATTCATCAATAGCGTGACCACTCCACTCACTGATGTGACAACAAACATTCCAAATATGAGAAGTGCAGTCAAAAGTAGTACAGGAAATGGAATTGCAAACAATAATCAGACGATTGTAAACAATTACAATCTTGTACAGAATAATACTAGTCCGAAATCACTTTCGGCACTCGAAACGTATAGGGCTAGACGACAGCAAGTGAGCATGGTTAAGGCCATGACGCAACCCGTGTAAGGAGGGATGGAGAATGTATACATTGATTGCAGAAAATAAATATGGGGAACAGTTAGAAATAACGAATAATCCCCGTTATGTTATTACAGATATTGACGGCCTCTATCCCCCGGAAGGGGTCATAAATACAACACAGGTGGCAAATATGGACGGTTCCGTATTTAATAGTTCGCATATTAATGACCGTGTTATCACAATCACAATGGCAATAAACGGACCGGCCGAGGCTAACCGCCTTTTATTGTATCGTTACTTTAAAACAAAATACTCGGTACGCTTCTACTATAAAAACGGTGTGCGGGATGTGTACATAGACGGGTATGTGTCGAAATTTTCAGTTGAATATTTTGAGAAAAAACAGACGGCACAAATCGAGATAAGTTGTCCGATGACGCTTTTCAGAGCGGTAAAAGAAAGTGTTACGGAGTTCGCGAACATAGAAAACATGTTTGTTTTTCCGTTTGCAATTGAGGTAGCAGGTATTCCGTTTTCTGAAATCGCACTGGGTGAACAGAAAACCATTATCAACGGTGGAGACGTGGAAACTGGTGTTATCATCAAACTTAATGCATTAGGGACAGTTTTAAATCCAAAAATTTATAATGTGGATACTTCCGATCGTATGACGTTAAGTGTTGAGATGCAAGCGGGGGATGAAATCACAATAAATACCCGAAAAAAAGAAAAGTCTATCACCCTTCTGCGTGATGGTGTACAAACAAACATCGTAGGAAAATTGGATGCCGGATCAACATGGTTTAACTTAATCCCGGGCGATAATATATTTACCTATGAGGCCGATGAGTTCCCAGAACATTTACAATGTATCTTTATTATCAATAACCAATTTGAGGGGGTGTGATTATGGATATTTACGTTCTCGATTCATCCACTCAAATCCTTGATACGATAGATACATTTAAGAGTAATATTTGGACAGTACAATATTTTGATACGAATGACTTCGAATTAGTTGTTCCGGCAACGGATAAAAACATTGACTTGCTACAAAAAGACCGGCTACTTTGCCGCGATAAGGACCGTGACGGAGATATATGGCAGAATGTCATGATAATTGAAAATATCAAAATAGTGGCAGACTGGGAGGACGGCAATAAAATGACCGTATCCGGCCGAGGTCTAAAAAGCATTGTTGGCCGTCGGGTAATCTGGAAACAGACAAACCTAACGGGGAAAGTCGAAACAGGTATCCGACAAGTGATCACTGAAAACATCATCAACCCCGACGACGAAAAGCGAAAGATTGACAATTTTATCCTTAACGAACCAGCCGGGATTACTGACACATTTGATATACAGGCATTAGGTGACGACTTAGATGAATGGATAACATCCACTTGCCAAACTTACGACATTGGCTGGGATGTATATATCAAAGGTAATAAATTTGTTTTTAAGCTCTATAAGGGACTTGACCGCTCCTATAATCAGAAAGACCGCCTACCCGTTGTATTTTCTGACGAATTTGATAACCTGCTAGCCTCCACTTATACCTACGAACGTGCAGAATTTAAAAATGCCGCGCTCATAGGTGGTGAGGGTGAGGGTGTGAATCAGCGCACAACCACGATAGGCGACTCTAGCGGCCTAGAACGCTATGAGGCGTATATTGATGGTTCAAGTGTATCAAGTAACGGGGCAATTATCACAGAAGAACAGTATTATAAAATGCTGCAAGATTACGGGAAAGACGAACTAAATACGACATCATTTACGGAATCATTTGAGGGAAATGTAGTCCCAGATGGTAACTATACTTTAAATCAAGATTATTTTTTAGGCGATGTTGTTCAAGTAATCAATGAATACGGGATCAGTGCAACACCCCGTATCGTTGAGATAATTGAGAGTGAAGACCAAAACGGAACATCAACGGTTCCAACCTTTAGCACTTGGGAGGTGTAAAATGGCTATTACATATGGATTTTTTAACGCAATAAAACAATCAGACGGTACATACGACCGCACGTATAACGCAGACCAAATGAGTACATATTTCGAGGGGCTCGTGAGTGACGGGGTATATGAGAGTGTGGATGATGCAATGCAGGTTTTAGCCGGCACTGGCATGCAGGTGCAAGTAGGAGCGGGTAGGGCTATTATTGACTCAAAATGGATTAAAAACACCGCCGCTTATCCGCTCATAATCAACGCCGCACACGTCACATTAAACCGCTATACGGCGATTATAATTCGGTTAGATTTATCGGCGCGTACTATTGTAATCACGACAAAAGACGGCGAAAATGCAACGACACCTGTAAAACCAGTTATCACAAATTCAGAAACGATAAAAGAATTGTGTTTAGCATACGTCTATGTAGGCAGAGGCGTGACCGCTATTACGCAGGCAAATATTGAGGATGCCCGCCCAGATAATAATGTATGTGGCTGGGTAACTAGTATCGTGCAGCAAGTGGACACGAGTAAATTATTTTTGCAGTGGCAAACAGCGTATGAGGAATTTTACAAACAGATGCAGAGCTGGCAGAATGAACAGGAAACAGGATTTAGTGGTTGGCAGAATGAACAAGAAACAGAGTTCAGCGACTGGCAGCAACAGCAAGAAACGGGGTTCAGCAACTGGGAGACAAGTCAAAAAGCGGCGTTTGACGCGTGGTTTTCCGCTCTTACGGACCAATTAAATGTAAACACTTATGTGAAAAAATATCACAAAGTCGTGGAAACGGGACAAAAGAACAGAGTGTTCCCGCTCGATATGTCCGGCTACACGTATGTGGCTAGTGACGTGCTGTTTATAAATGTCAACGGTGTTATGCTGGTTGAGGATTATGATTATGTATTAGACACATCAAAAACGCCCGTCGAGATTCACACGAACGCAGATTTGGACGCAGAAAATATTTTGGAAATCACAGTTTTAAAATCAAAAATCGGACAGTCTTAATAATTAAGAGCAGCTACTAAGCTGCTCTTAAATGCGCATGGATGTTATTTACTGAATAGTGATATGTTCAACAGTAGCAGCAGGAATAGTGACACTTTTTCCCCATGTTGATTCATAGGTATACAGACCAATTGATGTTCCGTAAAAACGAATCTCATCATCTTCAAGGATACGAGAACTTAGTATGGATGAATCGTATTCAATTAACATTACTTTATTATAATCATCGCTAGTAGCAACACGCAGATACACGGTGTCACTGTAAGAGCTTTCTGATACCTGTATTACTTTGCCCTCAAATGTGATTTTATTTCCTACATAGTCATCTGGAGTACGGGCTAACTGACTATAAGTGATCTGAGGATTCCAGTTTTCTTTCTTGTAAGATTCCTTTTTCGTTTTTTTCTTTGCTGCTGTTGTAGCTTCGGTGACCTCTGTAGTAACTTCCTTATAATCATCTTCTGTCGTTAACTCATCGTAGCTATTATCACTATCTTCTGAATATTCTAGCGAATTTATGATATTTGTTAGATTGGAAGAGTAGTCGTGCTTGTTATCATCACGTGTACTCATCATAACATTATACAGTTTTTTGTTATAAAAAAACACATACATGGCAATATTTCTGGACTCGCCACTTGTAGTATTAGTTCCAGTGACATATTCACACGGATATTTAAAGGAACTTACAATTTTATTACTTGTTATAGTTATGGTATCGGATATTCCGGAGTTAAATTCATCAAAATTTGATTCTATTTCTTCTTGTGACATACCTGTAAGATAATCAGCATCTGTTATATCAATCATGAGCATTGCCGGGACAGTATCGTGCTTTTTATCATTTTGCCCCTCTGGATAAAAATAATATGTATTATCCGAATCATCATTTTCTTCAGGATCACCCCACACTGTCGGAATTTCGAACGTAACGCCTTCGTATGTGTAAGGGGTAGCAGCGTTAGCAGTGCTCGTATCTCTGGTGGTAGAATTATTTGTAGAATCAGTATTGCTACATGCATACAAATTCAATATCAACATTGCAATAATTAGTAGACTTAAAATTTTTTTCATAAGTTTCTCCTTCTCCTTTTGATTGATAAGTTTTTAAATAATTATGAATATAATTATACAACAAAACACAAATCTGGTACATAGGTATTATGTTTTAAAATGAAATAGGAATACTTATCTATAGATTATACCACAGCATCTGCTTTTGAGGGGCAAAAAAGGGGCAGAATATGAAGCCTCTTGATTTTGTGTGAATAAAATTACAGTACAATAAGCCTGTATTTAAGCCATTTTTAAGCCGTATGTAACTTTTTTAAAAAACCTCAATAAAATTTATGTGTTTTTTGTAAATGTCATATATTGCAGGCTGAAATCCGCATAAACAGTAGTTGTTAGTGGATTTATAAAACCTGCAATATATGAAAAAGGGGCAAAAAGGGGCAAACGTAGTTTTAAAGGATTCTTATGCTTTGCACCTGCATCTCATCTCTTTTTCGCATTTTTTTCGTAACATGAAGATATATCTTTCTTGTAATCTGAGAATCTTCATGTCCAAGACGGCGGGAGATTGTTTCAATATCTACTCCTTGCTCTGCCAAAAGAGAAGTATGAGTGTGCCTGAGAGTGTGAGGCGTGATTTTCCGCCCTAATGTTTTTTGACTTACCGTACTTAACTGGTAGTGGTAACTTTCATAGACAAGGGGCTTGCCTTTTCGCTGAAAAATCAAATCGCTTCCGTAAATCAGTTTATTCGCGAGAGCTTCTTTCTTTAGTTCTCTTGCAAAATCTAGTAGCTCATCCTGAATATACACACGTCTTTTTGAGGAAGGCGTTTTTGGAGTATCAGTAAGTTTATTTATGTAATCATAGTTACTGATTATGTGGATATGCCGATTCTTCAAGTCGATATCTGCAGCTGTAAGAGAAAATGCTTCCCCAATACGAAGACCAGTAAGGACAAGAAAGCGGGTAAGTGTTATCCAAGGTTCCTTTTTCATCCCTTTGATAAGTTTTGTGACTTCATCAGATTCTAAATACTTTTCTTCAATATCTTCCTCAGTTTCAGTAGAGGTGGCTACCTTTTCTAATTTATCCAGATAGGACTTATCGCTTATATAGTCGTTTTTAAATCCCCAAGTAATCATTCTTTTAAACACGGAGATTCTCCCGTTAGCAAGAGAAAGGTCTTCGTCTAAAGAGATGATGTGTTCCCGGACATAACGAGCAGTAAGATTATTTGCTATACAATTTTCTCCAAGCATTTCTACAACTTTTCGACTATTACGTTTTTCTGAACCGTAAGAACTTTCTTTCCAGGTTCTTCTTTTGTCGTTTAGCCATTTTTCTCTGAGTTCGGAAAGTGTGATATTGGAAATGGTTCGCGCATCAAGAAGATTATCTATTTTAACGAGAAGTGCCCTCTGTGCCGTTTTTCTGGCCTGAGCGGTATTCTTTTCGGTAGTAATAGAAACTTTCTTCTCCTTCCCCGTCACTGGGTCTGTGTAGCGTTCTACGTGTTTATATTTCCCGTTTTTGGTTTTCTCGGTCCACATATAATCATCCTTTCGTAAAAATGGGTATAAAAAATACACCCTGTTAAAATTACGGATGCTGTGGTATAATCTAGTTGTTCAAGTTAGGTTATACAATCAGCATCCCTGTTGACAGGTAATCTATGAGGAAGCTCGGTGTTGGTAGCACTGGGCTTTTTTATTATAATAATATTGAATATTTAATATTGAAATGTTATATTTTAATAAATAAATGGTTACCGTGCTAATTCTCTAATGGCAGAAACGATAGAACTAGTATTCCAACCAACAATCTTATCAGCATTTTGAGTAACATAAGAAGGAAATCGTTGTTGCCCCCAAGGCTGTATTGCAAGAATTGGTTTGTTCATTCGAACAGATTCATCAATTTCATATTTAATCCAATCGCTATAGGCTGCGTACATACCAGCAAAAACAATAGTTATTTGGCTAGGACGAATTTTATTGGATATCAATTCACGGATTTTGCTATTTGTCATAGGTGTCCCATAAGGAAATAATGGTTTCTCTTTAGGAGCTGAATAATTATAATAATTGAAATAAGGTGCATTATTCAGGAGAGAAATCAAACGATTATAATCGTCTCCATATTTCCATGCGTGGCTAATAAATAATCGGTAATCATACAAACTAGGCATAAAATCAATCCTTTCTTTTAATCGGAGGTGTTTATGAGTTACAATACTATAAAAAAATTCCAGAAAAAGCCGGTAGTAGTCGAAGCATATCAGACCGATTGTGAAATCATTATTCATACACTGGAAGGAGATATGATTGCTTCACCGGGTGACTGGATTATAACAGGAATACATGGAGAAAAATATCCATGCAAACCTGATATATTTGAAAAAACATATGAGCAGATATAGAAATCAACTTTTTTTCTTGCTTGATTTTTCGGAATTAATAGTTTTCCATTGATTGTTTTCTGATGAAATTATTGACTCAACATTCCGAATAAAAATATTTCCCTTTGTTTCTTCTTCATCATTATATGGAGATGAATTGGTAAGGTATAAATATTTTTGATATTTTAATAATTCGCAAGTTGAACGATATTGAATCCAATTTTCATGAAATTTATATAATTTAGTAAGAGATTCAATAATAGCTATAACTGCTCCGAATATCCCTACAATAATAGGAATAGAAAAATGAACATTTGAATAACCAGTTAATAGAGGGATGATGGAGGCCAATACAATTTCTGTTATTTGAAAAAATTTATAGGCCTTTTGAGCTTCCATTGACTTTTTATCATACCAATTAATTTGGGGGTCTAATCGTTTTTCTATATATTGATTTATGTCCATAAGCATCATCCTTTCTTTAATATGCATTAGTCAATGCTATAATTCATATCCACAACTCCCAGCGGTTCAAAAAATATCATGTAATTATCTATTACAGTACATTTTCCATATTTTAAAAGATAGGCGTCCAGTGCATCTTTTAAAAATTGCTCTGTAATATCGAGATGTTCTGCCATCTCATGCAAGTTCCTACAACCATATTTGTAAGCGGATAATATGCCAGATAATCCAATCTGTTTGTTATAAGCCCACATCCGGGCTTTTCGTTCTTGTTTTATATTCGCTATCTCTGTTTGATCTAACACGTTTCCTACATTAGTATAATGATGCCCAAGTTCTTCGGCAAGGACACAGGCTTTCTTTGCCTGGGTGGGAATATCCTTTCGAATTGCTATGCGGCTTCCAATAATCAGACCATCATGAGTAGAGAGCGGTTGTTCTTTTACTGCCAGACCCTCTTGGTCAGCAGCATCTAAAAGTTGTTCATATGTCAAGTGAGACACCACCTTTCTCAGCAACAATTATAACTGCATAAAGTAAAAGACACCCATGCAATAATTATTTATTACATGAGTGCCTTTCAACCATAATCAATATGGTTCTCTCCGTACAAGTATATTACTATATAGAGAAAAATATTTCAAATTTTAAAAGGTATTTTTTTTATCATTTCAATAAATAATTTATTGCAAAAAACTAATTATTTTGTCTTTTAGACTATCATACAGTGTCATACGTTATCATATAGCATCAAATTTGTTATATTCTATTTCGTCTTTAGGAAAATTAAGAAGCTTATCTAAGTCTTCTAAATTTCGTATTCCCATTTGTCCACGAACATATTCAAATGCGTGAGGGTGAATTTTTGTTTGCAAATCATTCAACATAGATTTTAATTCATTTATAAATTGCTTATATTCATTTTTAGGTAGAAAATATTTAAAATATATGATTAAATCAAAAATTTTTTGATCTAAGTTTCTGGAATATCCAGAAGAAAGCATTCGAAAATATTTTTCTAATATTCGCCCAGAGCGTCCACGATGTTCACTTTTTCTAGTTAAACAATAAACTCTTTCATTATGAGCACAGGAATTTCTAATTTTTCTCATCCAATGAAGAGAACCCGTTAATAGCTTTACATTTGGAAGGCCATTGTCATCTTCCAAACCATAGAGCTTACATAAAGCATGAGATACATCTGTTTTACTACAACTTAGTACATTGATAAATGTTGAAAAGTTAATTACCTTAATCATAATCCATGTAGGAATTTGTTTATGGTTATCCATGTAAAATTTCACATAATCTAGTCTGCTTTTGCTAAGTTCACTATATGCGTTGGAAATTACAGTCATTTTCTGCTGTAAAGTTTTATTTGGGGAATAGGCATTGGTATCATACCAAGGGATATTTCCGTGTTCATTACATTCATCGAATTTATAACCTGTTAATGAACGGGTTTCCTCCTCTACTTGAGTTATGTAACGCAACAAGAAAGAACGCAAAGAATCATCAAATTTTTTTACCGCTTGGAGCTGATTGATTGAAGTTCCAGATATATAACAATGCTTACCAGCAGAATCACAACCACTTATAAAAGGATTTTTATAACCATTTACTATATTAAAATAACCGGCACGAACTAATATTTTTTTATGGGAAGAGCCGTTGCAATCAATACATTTATCGTTTCTAAGCTTTTTCATTTGCTGATTATAGGTTAAAAAGAATTTATCTTCATTCATAGTAAAATAATCCTCCTAAGTTAATCCCACAAATCCTCATCATTCATAATATCTAAATCATTCTGAATCCCTTCTGGAGTTATTTCTATATCAGTACGTTCATGAGCGGCAAGGAGTTCGTCCTCCATACGCTGTGTAGATAAGAGGTTCTTTGTATAGGCAACACTCTTTTTCTTATTTATATCGTTTAGTTCTCTGTAGGAGAGGACTAAAGATTCTTCGGCTTTTGTCTGGTATTGGAGAGAGTGAGGGGCAGGAGCAGGCGAAGAGTTCATTAATTCGGAACGTTCAATCGAAAAAAACTTACATATCATATCAATTTTAGACATTCGCGGCATTTTTATTCCTTTACACCAATTGGAAACAGTTGCTTGCGAAACTCCTATATACTCTGCTAAATCAGTCTGTGTTTTGCTTTGAATTTCCAAATATTTGCTTATATTTTTTGCAATAATCAAATTTAATTCTTTTTCACTCATAGCATATGGCTCCTTCATTATTGTACTTTGAGTATACACTAAAAGTTATAAAAAATCAACTAAAAATAAAAAAACATAACTTTTAGTGTTGACAATAACTTAAAATTATATTATAATAAAGACATCAAATAAGAAAGGAGAAAAGAAATGGATGACTTGGTGAAGAAAATAAAAAAAAGCCGGGAAAGTGGTCGAAGCACTTACCCAGCTAGCACTAAGCATCGGTACTCTCGTAGCCGTCATAAAAATGGTTATAGAGAGCCTGATGTAGGAAAAAAGGGGAGGAATCCCCTGATTCCTCTTCGATTTTACCATAGGTCCATTTTAAATACAACTATGCTGAAAGAACTTTTTAAATTGATTGTATCGATAATTGTATTTATCTGTACAGTTATAGGGTTGTTTTTATTATTTATCCATTAGCATATAGCTGCCCTATCGGCTATACGGGGAGAAAGGAAGAAGGAAGTGAACAATTATAAAATTAGTCTTGCAGCGGCAAGAGTAAATGCGGGAATGACACAGAATGATATAGCGAAAAAGATGCACATTTCCAAAAATACCGTAATTAATTGGGAAAAGGGGAAAGTTGAATTAAAACCAGCGCAATTTAAGATGTATTGCGAAATAGTCAAAGCGCCGGAGGACGCTATTTCTTTACCTACAATACAACTTTAAGTTAATAATGATAGTCGGACTATAAGAACAGTTAGAAATACAAGGGGGTGATCTTTATGGAAGGTGTGGCACTTTTGAAAATTGTACATGGACAAATGTATTACTCAAACAAACAGCTCGCAGAGACATTTGGCTTTTCTCTTGGAACCATTAACCGGAGAAAAAGCAGGGATTGAAAAAGAGAGAAAACGTTATGGAAATTATGCTATTGCCGGTTCCAGAACGAATCTGTATGCATTCATAGATTACGAGACGTACAGAGAACAGTTGGAAGACACAACAAAAATCATTGAAACCATACACGGGCATCCATACTACACAAATAGTTTTTTACAGGGTTACTAAAAAAGGAGAGTAAAGAAATGAAGAATCCAAGAGAACAAACGACAACCCGTCTGACTGTAAGAGTTCCGGAAGAGTTAGAGAAAGAAATTCGGACCGAAGCAGAGAGACGGGGGCTGAGTTTGAATCAGATGATGATACAGATAATTACCAGATATCTTAAAGATCATCAAGGTTGATAGAGCCATTTTTTTGTTCGTATTCTTTGATGCGTTGTTTAACCATAAGTTCAATTTCTTTATTTGCGGATCGTCCATTCTCTTCTGCGATGTAGCGTATTTTTTGCAGATATTCTTTTGGCATACGCAAAGTATAACGTGGTAAATCTGATGCCATGTTGATTCTCCTTTCATTATAGTGTCATTGTGACGCAATTATAACATAAAAAATATGTCAAGAAATATATTGACGCAAAAGTGACGCAATGATATAATGAAAACCAGAAAGGAGTGACGCAAAAGTGACGCAAAAGAAAAGATTAGGACTTGCGATACCGATTGTATTACATAAGAAGTTACAGGAAAAAGCAAGGTATCAAGGGAAAACGATTAATGCTTTATGCTTAGAAATCTTCTGGGAATATTTCGAAAAGAAAGATAATGAAAAAACGGGGTAGGAGGTGAACATCATGGAAGACACAACAAAAATCATTGAAACCATACACGGGCATCCATACTACACAAATAAGCAGTTAGCAGAGACCTTCGGGGTCTCTCTGGGAACTGTTCATCGTAGAAAAGTTGGGATTGAGAAAGAACAGAAACGCTATGGGAAATACGCCCTCATTAGTTGTGGGACGAATCTTTATGCCTACATAGATTACGATAAGTACCATAAGGATTTGGAAGACCCAGTAATGAGGAAACATGTTCCAGATTATGACCCGATGCAGGTAGCAGAAGCCTGCGGATACGGAAAAAGAGTAAGGATGCTTAAATAAAAAAATGTGCCTGAGGGAGCGGTCACTCCCAGTCGGGCACACAGATAAAAACATCAGATATATTGTATCAAATCCAAGAGGAAAAGAAAAGGAGAAATTATGTTAAAGATTAATTTGGAAAAAGATATTTTGGAATTGGAAGGAAATGACATGGACCATATCAATGAACTTATGGTCATTGGGTGGAAAGTCGCCAACGGGTTTCCTGACCTGAAAGAGGAGATAAAAAAGAGGTTTGAAGCAACATTAGACGCAAAGGAATGCCCAAAACTGCAGTCGGAAAAAGATTTCACAAACGAAATGCGAGAATTACTTGGCGCAACGAATGAAGAAGAGGAACCTATTCCACTGGACTTGGAGGATGCAGAATACCTTTTGCGTAAAGTTATAGCAGTTAGGAATACCGGCAAAGAAGTGTCTTTTGACTATTATAGTAACGGAAATGTTGCCGTATGGATTTGGCGCAAAGATTCTAAGGAAAAACGGTATATAGATAAATCGTTTGATTTTTATTTATACGAGAAGGGAAGAGTCGCAGAGACATCGCGCGAAGTTTATAACGAATGCATTAAGTACTTAGAGCAGTTGGCAGGTGAGGAAGATGATAATTAATTTTCTACTTTATAAATACAGCCAAAATGAATCGGCTCTTGAGCTGCAGCCTGCGTCCTTGCTGTATCAGAGACGTAAGGCGGCACTGGAGGAACTGATTGTATTAGATATGAGAAAGAATGGAGCACATAGATGAAAACAATCAAGATAACAGCTGACGGAAAGGTCTCCATCATCGATGTTGACCTTGGCGACTATGAGGCAATGCAGCAGGCTGTCGGAGGATATTCAGAAGCCGTGAGTACAAAATGGATGTTCCACTTTTTTAAGCGTCCGGTTGTAATGTTAATAAATAAAGAAGGATGCGAAAAGGAATTAGAATTTAACCCGTTAGGCACGGCTTTCTATGATTTAACCCCTGTCGAAGGAGATATTATCCTGGCGCAACCAGCAGATACTTACGGGAAATTAGAAGGCATCGGAGAACCGGAAGAAACGGTTAAGGCACTGGTAGAACATTTTAAATTCCTCCAAAGAATGTAGTTGTAAAGATAAACCTTAAATAAATGACACAAAAGGGAGCGAGATAAGTGATAAAGGAGATTTTAAAAAGCAGAGCTGATTTTGTTACTCGTACAGATGAAACAGGAAAGCAAGTATTAGAGACAAGCAGATCAAGCGTCCTGGTTCCAAAGGTTAAATGGAATGGGTTAGGAATCAAATGGTATGAAGAAGACAGAAAAGGAAACTAAAAATAAAGTAAAAATCATCAGGTGGACAAACATGGAAATAGAGTGCTTTTATGGAAGCTATGTTGAGGCAGTACACTATGCATCGAAAAAAGCAAGGGAAACTGGTTTGGAATATATCATAGCGTAATACATAACAAAAAAAGGAGGGTATCCGGTCGCAACGGATATCCTCCAGTGTCTAAAGATATTAAAAACAATTTTATAATATCAAATCTGACACGAAAAAGCAAGCTGTAAAATTGCGAAAAAAAGGCTGGAAATAAAGGCTTTTAGAAGTTTTATCGTCCTCGTAATAAATAATAACAAGTAGTCGAAATATATAACAGTAGGTAAAAATGAGTAGGTGTCAGATGAAGAAGGATAAGAGAAAAAAGAACATAGGTCTTTTAGAGTATGACTATGAGTCTGCTTACAATAAATCATTAGAGGATATGGAAGAGTGGATGGCACAACAGCTATTCAAACACATAAGAACAAACTACGCTCTAAAGACAATTAAAGCAGGAGAACAGTTAGAAGTAGAAATCTATCCTCTTTTTGACAAGAAAGAAGATATTCCAAAAGAAGGAAGGATAAAGAAGGATAATCGCCAGGCACAGGGAAGATTGAACGATAAGAATGCAAGGAAAAGAGTAGAACGTCTTATCAATGCCAATTTTGACGACAATGACCTCTGGTGTACTTTTACATATGACGATGAACACCTTCCTGCCGATGGAGATATAGATGCAGCCTTAAAGAATGTAAAGAAGTTTATCAGAAGGTTAAATTACAAAAGAAAGAAGCTTAACCTGCCTAATTGTAAATACATCTATGTCACCGAATATAATCCTACAGCAAAAATCAGATGGCATCACCACATTGTTATGGATGGACTGCTAGATAGAGACACGGTAGAAAAAACCTGGAACTGTGGAAAACGCAGCCAGATCAGAAGACTGGAAAAAGACGAGAACGGATTCTCTGGAATGGCGAACTACATCGTAAAAGAAAAAGAACGGATTCGCTCAGAAAAACGATGGAATTCATCACAGAGATTAAAGCAGCCAGAAGTAAAAGTAGTAAAGAATAAACGACCGGGAGCAAAGAGTGGAAATTATAGAAAGATAGAACACTATGTCAACAAGATGGTCCAAAACGAGAACATGATTAAGGAACAGATGAAAGCGTGGTATCCAGACTATGATTTTACAACAGCAAAGGTCTGTTATAACGATTTCAATACACGCTTTTACATATATACGAGATTGCGAAAACAAAAGGATTAAGGAGGATTATAGAAACATGGCAAGGATTAGTAAAGAGGAAAGACTTAGACAAGAAGGTATGGCGCAGGCGTATAGAATCGCACAGACAAGAGGAATCGACGGTTTAAAAAAAGAGATTGAAATACGCAAACTTACAGGAATTCCTGTAGGAATAAGTCCATCGGCATTAGAAGAGAGCGTTAGAAGAATCAAAGAAAATACGATTGATACAGTAAATATCTTAACAGCCATGACATTACATGATGAATTTGGCTTCGGTGCATCCAGGATAGAACGCTTTCGTAAGAGATTTGATTTTAAGACAGAATGTCTGATGGAAAATTACGTTACTTGGTTAGAGATGATAAATACGTTAAAAGAAGAAACGGGAGTTACTTTCGAAATCCGTAAGAATGAGGCAGACGTTGCAGATACGCAGGCGTATCGCCAGAAGCGTCACTATAACCGTGATGAAAAGAGAGCAGCCAAAAAACTTGAAAAACAAAGAAATAAGAAAAGAGCATAAAAGGAAGGAAATATTATGAGAACAATAGCTATTATGTCACCAAAAGGCGGGATTGCAAAAACAACAAGTGCGGATACAATTGCGTATATCTTAGGAGAAGAGAAAGGGAAAAAAGTCCTTTTAATTGATGCGGACCCTCAAGGGGATACTTCCAAGGTATATCAGAGATATGATCCAGAAGGCGAAGGACTTTCTGGTCTTTTAGAAAGACACAGATATGTCGGAGGAGGGTTCGATACAAGCTATTTTATCGAGCAGACAGATTATCAGAATATCGACATTATAACAGCAAACGGATATTTAATGCAGACAGATATGAGATTGCGTTTGGAGAGAGAAAAAACGCAGATTGAACGCTTAAGAGAGACGTTAAAGGAAGTAGACAAACAATATGACTACTGTATATGTGATTGTGGACGTTTACTTGACATAGTGGTTATCAATGTATTGATTGCAGCAGAAATGGTGATTGCCCCTGTGAAACTTGGAGGGTTTGAGAACGAAGCAATCTATAATTTACAAGAGCAGCTTGATGATCTGTGTGAATTAAATGAGAAATTGCACATTAAAGGCATTATTACGATGCGACAGAAGAATAAAACAACATTGGAGTTTGAACAGTGGATGAAAGAACAGTCTGGATTTAAAATGTTTAAAACACCGGTTCGACGTTCGATTGTAGTAGAAAAAGCGTCTATGGCAATGAAGCCACTTCCGGCATTTTCAAAAAATAGTGTAGCAGTAAAAGATTACAGAGCAATTGTGGAAGAACTACTAGGGGAGTGAAAAAATGATCCAGGAAGAAAAGAAAGTCTCCTCAATGGAAAAACTGAATAAAGATTTAGACATTAAGGTAGGGCAGTTTACTACATGGATGAATCAAGAATACGTGGAGAAAGGATAGACCCCAAAAGAGTAGTTGTAAAAGAGATTTACCCACACATGATTATCGTAGAAGATGAAAATGGATTCCGCTCAGGAATAACATTAGCATCTGCAGCAGTAGACTTAAGAAAGACAAAATATAAGACTCTAGATAAAGCTTTAGAAGGAGGGAGATAAGCGTGGCAACAGGATTTTCAGTGCTAGATGCCTTGAACGAAAACAGTAAGAGAGGAATAGACGCAACACCCAAGGCGAGATTTCACACAAAAGATATATCTATTCATAAAATATATTCCAACGCCAGGAACTTCTATCCACAAGAAGGAATAGAAGAAAAAGCAGGAGAGATATTAACCGTAGGATTAATTGAAAACCTGGCCGTTATGTACGCACCATCGGAAGAGGGAGAATACAAACTAATCTCTGGAGAAAGACGATGGAGAGCATTAAAACTACTGGTAGAACGAGGGTATACAGAATATGAGCTTGTAACTTGCCAGGTTAGAAATCCTGCAAATTCTCACGAAGAAAAGATAGAGTTGATTATTGCAAACAGTAGCAGGGATAAGAGTGTTGCAACGCTGCTCAGAGAAGAAAGTGAGCTCAAAGAAGAATTAAGATACATGAAAGAAAATGGGATGAAGATTCATGGTCGTGATTTAAGCGAAGGAAAGCTTAGAGATGTTATTGCATCGATGTTGCATGTTTCTGGAACAAAAATCGCACAGATGGAAACGATTAATAACAATCTTATCCCGGAACTTAAAGAAGAAATAGAAAAAGATAATATAAAATTCTCAACAGCTTATGAACTTTCTGGAATGGATGAAGAAAAACAAAAAGAAGCGTTACAGAAATTAAAGGATTCGGGCAATTTGTCCTATAAAGAAATTAAAGAGATGAAAAATGAAGGTTCAGAAAAAGTGTCAGAGTCTGACACCGAAGACGAACCGGACATACCAGTTGAAGAATTTACATCTCAATTGCCTGATGTAGAAGAATACGAGACGCCACATCCAGAAGGGATTACATCTTTATGCTATAGCTGTAAAAGATATATTGAGTGCAACGTCAGAACATCTACCTGCACCTCTTGTGACCAGTATATAAATAAAACCGAAGCGTATAAGTCGCAGGAGGAGCGGTATTCAGAGGAACAGGACAAAATAGACCGAGAGACAAAGAAAAAACTTCAAGAGATTGACGATGAGAAGAAGATGGAAATTCTTCCGAGTGATAGGAAACGAATAGAAATAGAAAAAGCACAGGAAGGTCTTCTAGGTTATGTATGTGGAGAGCTGTGTAGTAAGACCCAGGCAGATTCCTGTGAGAAGGTTTGCGAAAATTGTAAACTCATGAATTATGTAGAGCAGCTAAAAGAATCGTATGAGAGAGACTACAGAAAATAAGCTGGACAACCTCTAAGGTTTTACATATTACACGTAACTTGTTAAAGGCTTCATGAAGAAGCTATATGCCATTGATTCCTCCGGATTCGTCCGGAGGAGAAGGGAGAAGAAATTGAAAAGACGAAAGAAACATAAAGCGAGTATTCTTCAAGAAAAAGGTAGCCCTTGCTACTTGTGCATGAAGATGAGACCACACTATGAGTGGAAACGAGCGGTTCACGAACATCACATTTTCGGCGGTTCAAATAGAGACAAATCAGAAGCGGAAGGATTAAAAGTCTATCTTTGCTTAGAACACCACATCAGCGGCAAGGAAGCGGTGCATAACAATGCGGAAATGATGAAGGTTCTTCGCCAAGATGGACAGAGAGCTTTTGAAAAGACACACACCAGAGAGGAATTTATGAAACTCTTCGGGAAGAACTATTTGGAGGAGACGGGTGGATAAAGGAAAACCTGTTAGCTTTGACTTATTAAGAATCAATAAAGGGATGAAGAAGATATGCAGATGCAATCCTCCACATTACGAACTTAGTGTTGAAAATCGAATTATTATGTGCAGTGATTGCGGAGCGGTCGTGGATCCATTTGAGGCAATGTTGTCAATCGCGGGATATCATGAGCAACTAAGAGAAGAAACGAAACGCTTAAAAGAAAAAGTAAAAGTTTATTCAGAAGAAGCAAATAAAGAGCTAAAAAGGATGCGCAAGAGCAGAGTATTCCGCGAGATGGAAGAAGCGTACAGAAACAATATGTTTCCAGAATGCCCGGAATGCGGAAAAAACTTCGACCCGTTAAAAATTACGTGTTGGACAAAAGCGGGATATGTAAAACAAGGAGAAATAGAAAATAATGAGAAAGATTAAGATAGATATTTCGTTAGAAGATTATACAGATAACGTCAGAAGAATCATTGAAAGAAGTTTACACGATTTAGAAGCAGAACCTCCGTATCTGACATCTTTTTTGTGCGATCCCTGCCTAACGGAAGAAGACTTAAAGACGGCGCTACATATCCTGGAAAAGGCAGGAACAGAATTAACAAAACAAAAATTAATTAAAGCGGAGTTTAAAACCAGAAGAGAAGTAGTAAGTCCGACAGAATTTCCAGCAGACTTAAGACAGGAATGGGAAGATATGCGAGAAGCGGTAAAAAGGAGAAAACGAAATGGATAAATGGGTGCCAGTAACAGAAAAATTGCCAACAAAAGAAGGATTATACATAGTAACGATGGACGGGGAAATAGCTGGACAAAAAGAGCCGTTCGCAAGTACCAATTATTTTGAAAATGGTCAATGGGATGATGGAGATAGTGTTATCGCATGGATGAGACTGCCGGAGCCATACAGACCGAAAGATAATAAAGAAAAACCAGCATGGGGAGATTGGATATTAGGCGATTTTATGAAGAATTCGAAAGGCGAGAGATTATGATAAATCCGTGTACAAAATGTATCGAAAAGGACAGGTGCGAGGGAATGCAGCAGCCATGTCGGCGGGGTAAGGCTTACCAGAGATGGAAAGCTGGCTGTAAGAGAGTGGCGGAGCATACGAAACAGGTGAATAAGAGGAAAAAGTAAATTATGAGTCACGAATACAAAATATTAGAACAAATGCTTATCGAAGGGAAGATAAGCCGTCAGGAGTTTAAAGAGAGGATAGATGCTGAATACAATAAATTGGAGCAGAAACTTATGAATGATGAGATTGCACCGGATGAGCATGTTGAGAGATATAATGCTTTGATGGAGCTGGAGCCTCAGTCGTTCGGACCACCGGCATTACATGAACATATTTGAAGGAGTGATAAAAATAAAGAGCCTTTTAAGATACCCTGGAAGTAAATGGAGGATTGCTAGTTGGATACCCTCTTATTTTCCAGAACATCGTAGTTATTTGGAGCCATTCGTTGGCTCCGGAGCTGTATTTTTTTTCTAAGCAGCGTTCAGACATAGAAACGATTAATGATTTGGATGGGGACGTTGTTAACTTATTTTATTGGGTGAAACATGACCCAGAAAAGCTGGCCCATGAAGTATATTATACTCCATATGCACGACAGATATATGATAATGCATATTTGCCAGATGCTAAGGAAAGCAGTTTGAATAAAGCAGTCAAATTTTTAATTCGCTTGAACATGGGCTATGGTTATCGTACTACGGAGGCTAAAGTTGGATGGAAAAATGATGTGCAAGGAAGAGAAAAAGCATATGCAGCTTTAGATTGGAAAAGCCTACCGGATAGAATTATTGAAGTAACAGAACGGCTTAGAGGAGTACAGATTGAGAACAGACAGGCCGTAGATGTCATTTCTAAGTTTAATTATGAAAATGTATTAATTTATCTTTATTGGACGAGAAGACCCAGTCGTAGCTATGCTAAGGCTGGGTCTTCTCGTCCAGCTGGCGTTAAGACAGCCCATTCTTGCGGACATACTTCCTCTTAGGCTGTCCCTGCTTCTTGATATACTCTTCGATCACTTCCAGGTTTGCTCCACCCGTACTGCCCAGGTAATAACTGTCTGTCCAGAAAGAATCTCCCCACAGATATTCTTTAAGATGGTCTTTATATTTCTTACGTACCTGCCTTGCACTGACCTGTTTCATCAATCCGATATATCTTGCCAGCTCCTTATCCGGCGGCAGGCTGAACAGCAGGTGCAGGTGATCCCTATCTGCTTTTCCCTCGATGAGTTCTCCACCCCAGCTTTCCAGGAGGTGACGCATCTCGTCTAACAGAAAATCTGCGATCTCGTCTGTAATGCACGGTTTACGGTATTTTACAACAAAGACAGCGTGATAGGATAAACTCCATACACGGTGACGTTCTCTTCTAATCTTCATGATCCTTGATCCCCTCCCACGAAAATATGTTCTTTTTATATTGATAGGTTATCTATTTTATGGTATAATTATAGCATAAATAAAGAATATTAACAATCGTATGGTTAACTGGAAAGGAGTCAGGCTATGGAGTATAAAAGTACATTTACAATCCCCTCCGTAAGGATATACATGGATGAATTATCTTCTGCAGAGCAGGATATGGTCCGGCTGACTTTTCTCCGGTATAACCGCATGAAGGAATGGTATTATAACCAGTCTTATAATGAAAAATATCTGGGGATTCCTTTTGCCGTAGATGGAAAGACAGAGACCGCTCTTCTCAAAGAACATTACCGTGCGTTGTACGGAGGAAAGCTGTCTGATTATTATATCACATCCTTATTTTCTTCTGTCAATGGAATGAGGAAATCCCAGAAGGAGTTAATAAAGCTTGCGGAGCAGGAACGGATGCAGCGGCAGGAGAACCGCCGGGAGAAAGCAGATTCCTTAAAAGAACGCCTTGTGTGGATGCAGGCAGGGAAAGACTGGCTGAAAGCCTTTGGGCGGTATCTTGCCGGGAAAGGTGCGGAACCGAAAGCCCCGTCTGTACAAGAGCAGGGATTCACTTATTCTGGCGGAAAACTTTTCTATCGTGGGAAAAAGAACCAACTCATGGAAGAAGATCCTTTTGTCTATGAACGGGAACTGGAGAAGCGTATCCGGCAGACAAAAGCCCGTATCGCGCAGATCGGGGATAAGATCCGCCGGACAGATGAAGAAGCTGGCAGGATTCCCTCCCGCATCACCTTTGGTTCTAAGAAACAGTATAAGAAGAAAGACACCCTTTCCCTTACAGGAAAAGATTTGGAAGCATGGCACCAGGAGCGTGACTTTGCGAGAAACCGTATCGTCAACTTCTCCGGACGGGCTGTTTCTCCAGATGGGAATTACCTCTGTAAATATGATCCAGAGAGGCACACTCTGGAAGTAACAATGATCAATGGAGAGAAAATCCTGTTCCATGAAGTTCATTTTCCTTACCGTGGAGAAGAATTAGGACAATACCTCAAAGACCGGAAAGGCTCTGTTGGCTATATGATGGAGTGCAAGAAAGACGGGAACGGCAGGGAATATCTTATCTTTAAGGCAACCCTGACGGTGAAAAAAGAAAGCCTTAATCATAGTACATCCGATGGAGTCTTCGCTTACGATTTTAATTATGACCACATCGCATGGGCAGATGTTTCGTTAAATGGAAACCTCATCAAAGCAGGGGTGATCCCATTTACACTGGACGGGTTATCATCTGGTCATGCAAAAGAAGTCTTAGGCGTGGCAGTAAAAAAGCTGGTTGCTCTTGCTACGGACAGAAGGAAACCAATCGTCCGGGAAGACCTTGATTTTGTAAGGAAGAAGAGGCAGATGGAATACCGGGAAAAGAGGCAGAACCGGAAGCTTTCTGCCCTTATCTACAGTAAGGCGGCCGCTATGGTAGAAGCAAGGGCATTCCGGGAGGATACCGTGGTACTTAAAGTAAACCCGGCATATACCAGCCTTATTGCCAAGGTCAAATATATGAAGTTAAAGAATCTGTCTATTCATTGTGCCGCAGCTTATGTAATCGGGCGAAGGGGGATGGGATTTTCGGAAAAACTGCCATCTTATCTCAACCATCTTGTACCAAAAACACGGAAGAACCGCTGGAGAACCGTCTTTACCCACGCAAAAAAGGCGGGTTCTTCCTACTTCCGGGAGGATCTGCCTGTATGGGATAAATGGAAACAATTTGACGCCAATGTACATAACTATAACGAAAACTATGCTTTGTGGAAAGAATCCTATTCCATGCAATAAAACTTTATAACTGTTCACTTATATATATGTCACTGAAAACATGGAGCCTGCTGTACCGCTCTCTCGTTTTTCCCCAAGGTTAGGGGACTGGCGGGAAACGGATGGACGCGGCAGGCTCCCAACAGGAGGAAGCAGATGCTGCAGAGCCGGAAAGCTGGACCCATAGACACGAGCTAAATCCTGTAAACCCCGTAGATTGTAAAGCCGGGGGTTCTCTCTGGGAAAAGATTGCCCTGCAATTTTTTTTCAGATTGAATCCATGTCGTAACTATCGCAGATAGTTAAGGCATGGTAGTTCAATGTGACCCACCGTATCTGCTCGATACACGAAGTGGTGGAAAACAGTATAAAAATGAAATGACAGAAAGCGACCATGAACAATTATTGTATATGTTAATGGAACATAAAGGGTCAGCTTTAATTAGTGGGTATGAATCGGAGTTATATAATTCATTATTGAAAGATTGGCACAAAGAAAATAAAATGAATTATTCTCAAGCAGGAAGTAAAAAACAAGAAGTGTTGTGGATGAATTTTGAACCGCCAGAACAGTTGTCAATTTTTGATTTAGTTACAGAGGAGGATAAAGCTAGATGAAACAGCTTAGTCTTGAAGATATCAATCTTGATATGATACCGATTAAAGTATTGCAGGATGTTGATAAGCGAATAGCTGACTGGAGAGCAGCCGGAGGCAAAGACTCCGATGCATATATTCAGAATCAGTTAAGATTTTTGAAACGGGTAGAAAACGCAGTGAATGATATAATATCTGGAAGGAGAAAGTAGGATGAAGAAAGCAAAAATAATTAGAATTTTTCTAGTTCCGCACGTAGAAGTGAGAATACATGTGTCAAAAGAAATGGAGGAAGATTACAAAAAATGCTACCTCTCAGGAAGAATGTATCGTTGTGAAAAAAAAGTAGCTGGATGTATCGTTGTGAAAAATGTAGCTGGGATAATGTGAGAATCGGAGAAGATCGGGTTTGCTGCCTTGAGTATCTTGAAAGAGGAATAAGGCTACCACTTAGATTGGAGCAAGAATGAGCATAACAGAAGCAATAGTAATCATAGTAGCGATAATTTATACAGGATTTGTAATTTACATACTGAGAAAGTGAGGTGAGAAAATGGAAAAAGCAAAGAGATATAAAGGAATATGCCCAACGTGCGGCAAGGCAATGTGGATTTGCAAGAGTGTTTTCATGGAGATGGGGGCTAATGTTGGAAGTGGCACCTGCCCGGATTGTGAAACATTTTTACATATAATATTTAATCCGGAACGGGAAGAAATGGACCTGGAAAGATTTGAGGACTATCAGGAGAAGTAATGTAAGGAGAGAGGAGAATGCTAAAACCGACAGTAGCGGCAGCAGAATTTGAAAAATACGGTTTTAAGCGATGTAAAGGCAAACAGTACGAAGAATGCTATTATCTTTGCGTAGCGCATGGCTGTGTAATGCTATTTGTAAGTGACGTATGCTTTGATATTTTTAAGTGGGACGAAGCAGATCCGCGGATACATAAAGAGGCAAATTGTAGATACCGGGATAAGCGAGACTACTTAGACGTTATATATGATCTAATTAAAGCAGGGATGTTGGAAAGCGAGAGCGGTTGCAAATAAACGAGGATTTGAAGTGTTTGGCAGAATCAAGTTAAGAGATTTAGAAACAGGTGAAATTCACAGATGACAGGAAAGGGGGCAATTTGGTTGGAAAAGTCAGTCCTGATTGAGTATTGTGACATGCAAGTGGAGATAAAGGAATTGAAGAAACTCATAAAGGCAACAGAAGAGAAAATAGCGAAGATGGAGGAAAAAGAAAGAACGAGAGATGTAGTTTCCGGAGGTGCAGGGGGCACGCAGCATTTTAAAGTGGAAGGCTTTCCAATTCCGGAGTACACGAAAGTAAAAAGACTACTGATAAGCAGGAGAGAGCGACTAAAAATGAAAGAAGAGGAACTTCTCGAAATCACTAATCAAGCAGAAGAATATATAGAATCTATCAAGAGGAGTGAGGTTCGCATCATGTTCCGAATGCGTTATATTGAAGGATTGACATGGAATCAGGTAGCTCATCAGATGAATGAAATGTTTTCGAGAACAAAAAGGACATATACAGAGGATGGCTGCCGAATGAAAGGAAACAGATTTTTCAAAGAGACAGAGGGGCACAAAGTGTCCCTCTAAAAATAGTTAACGGCATAATTCATCAAGGGTTACCTTAAGAACATCAGCTAATTTAATTGCAGTAGAAACCTTACATTCGCCTTTACGCTCTATGTCCTCAATGGTTCTTCTGGGAACATTACTAAGTTCAGATAATTCTCGAATGGAGAAATTATTTTTATTACGTATTTCTTTTAGTTTCATCAGCCCTACCTCCTGTTTTTGAGAAAAATAATAAAAAGAATGAGGAGCAGAATGAGAATAATCCAATCCGCGGCAAAAAAACGATGATATTTGCTATATGAATATATCAGCACACATATAGCAATAATGACAATGAAAAATTCTTTTATATATTTCATAATCTCTCACGATGTGATAAAATATAAATACCTCATAGACTGGACAAGGAAGAGAGGGGATTTCTCTCTTCCCCGATGGGTTTAGCGCTTTGTTTTGTCTATTATTGTGAGAACCAGACTAACAATGGTTAAACCCTTTATGAGGTTGTCTATAAATTTATCAAACATCTTTTACCCCCTTTCTTTTAATGTAATTATATTATACCACGTTTTAACGTGGAAATCAATAAAAAACCTAAAATAAATTAAAAAAATGTTCGGTCACGTTCGCTTGAAGTATGCTAAATTGTAAAGTGAGATAAGAACAAAGCAATCGAGCTGTCAGAAATCCAATAGGATATTGCTCCAATGTTCATCTTTAAGTGAGATGTTTGCCTTAGGAAAAGCGCCTTGTATATGCAGGGCGCTTTTTCACATACAATTTTGTAATTTAACGACACAATGTACAGCGCCTACAAGTCCGTAGTTGTAGTTTATTTTTTATGTGACCTCCTTTCTGCAGGCAACAATCGGTTGTCTGATAAGGCGCTGACATACGTGTTTTAATTTTTTACCCGGAGGGGGTGGGTACATGAAAAAAATATCAATAAAAAATAAAAGGTACACGACTCGGCTCGCGCTAAATGATGGTACTAAGATTTTGATTCCAAAACCGTATATTTGGGGAACATTTGAAAAAGCACACGGTTGTTCTTTACGAAATGGTGTATGCATTGCCTTACAGTTTTTGAAAGTAAGACAGAAAAACGGAACAATTTGGAACCCGGAAGAAATTTATAACTGGGCAAAAAAGAATGTCCGTGGCTATACAGGCAGCAAACTGACGATTTACGGAACTATGAAAGTAATTAATAGTATTTGCCATTATCGGCACGCAACATGGCACCCGATCACTGGAAAAAATAATAGTGTTGTTGTTAAAAGGATTAAAGCAGCGCTTAATGATAATTGTATTGTTTTATTTGAACAGCGCAATCCTATTCATACAGTAGCATTTGTGGGTTATGACAAAAAAGGTCGGCTAGTTGTTGTTGATAATGGACGTGTGGTTAAAAGTAACATAAGAAATCAGGTAAGAAACAAAGCCTTAAGGGGCAATGCAAAAACGGCAGAACAGACAAATTGGTTCAAGACAGCAGTAAAAGCCGCCGGTTATGTAACAGTAAGAAAGAAATAGCATCGCTGCTTATGTGAATTTTAGATATAACGGAGTTAACTTTTGATGAGGAGTGAAAAAGAATGTTTAAAAATTGCGTGTTCAAAGTGAGCGTAGATACAAGAAAATGGGTGAAAGCCGCAGGTGTTAGAGCGATACGCACAACAGCGCAGACCGCGCTTGCACTGATTCCGGCCGGAGTGACAATTGGAGCGGTTGACTGGAAAGTGGTTTTAAGTACATCCATATTAGCTGGAGCGGTATCACTACTGACCAGTGTTGCAGGCATTCCGGAGGTGAAAGCATGACAAATGAAGTGATTGTGGGCTTACTTTCGTTAAGCGGTACGCTGTGCGGAACATTTGCCGGTATACTGACAAGCACAAAATTATCAAATTACCGCATTGAACAGCTGGAAAAGAAAGTAGAAAAACATAATTCTGTTATAGAACGGACTGCTATTCTGGAACGGGATTTAAAAAGCGTCTGGCGCAATATTGATGAAATAAAAGACGACATACGGGAGGAGGTAAATCATGAGTAAAAAATACTATCCGGACATTAGCCATTATGAGCCAGTGCGGAACTGGAATGAAGTGAAAGAAAAATGTCCTTTTTTAATTTCAAAGGCAACAGAGGGAACGAATTATGTTGACAGCACACTTAAGAGTTTTATTAAAAACTGTGAAGACAGAAAGATTCCATATTGGCTGTATGCATACCTTGATAAAGGCAGTGAACTGGCACAGGCGAAGTTTTTAGTACGCACTTGCAAAAAGCTCGTAGGAAAATATTTTGTTGGATATGTTCTTGATGTGGAAGCAGGAAACGAAGCAGGAAACGTCCGGGATGCCTTGAAATATCTTGAAGGGTTAAAGTACAAAGTAATGCTCTACCACATGTATGCAGATTATGCCAGTTATAAAACCGTCGTAGCAGGGCGAGGTAAAAATACTGCCTGGTGGGAAGCACGTTATGGCAGAAATAATGGTGTATATAGTGCAAAATATCCGTGCCATAGAGGTGTAGAGTTGCATCAGTTTACGGATGCGGGCACATGTCCTGGCATAGGAAAAAGCTTAGATCTTAATCGAATTACCGGACAGGGAAAGAATGAAGAGTGGTTTATGACACCATCGGATATGAAGAGCAACACAGCTATCGCAAAGGAGGTAATAGCTGGTAAATGGAGCAACGGAATCGAAAGAAAGAGACGTCTGGAAGCTGCGGGTTATAACTATGCAGCGATTCAGAAGATTGTAAATAAACTTTTAGAATAGTTTGCAGGTGATTATGTGGCACAGAAAAGAAAACGAGGGAAACCACGTAAGTATGATGAATATGTGAAACCTTATCTGACACTAATTTCTGAATGGTGCAGGACCATGACGGAGCGCCAGATTGCTGAGAAGCTAGGTATTGCATACAGCACGTTTAATCAATACAAACTTGATTATTCGGAATTAAGGGAAGCAATTAAAAAAGGCCGGCAGAATCTTGTTGCAGAATTACGTTCATCTCTGATAAGGAGAGCGAACGGTTACGATTATGTTGAAACAAAACAAACGACAGAACAAATTAAACTATCAGAAGAAATGCGTGAAGCGTTAGCCGATGCAGGTTTTGGTAAAGAACAGATAGAAAACGTTCAGATAGTGAAGACAGAAGTAGCACATAAACACGCACATCCAGACGTAGCAGCTCTCAATCTGGCCCTTAAGAACTACGACAAGGAAAACTGGGCGAATGATCCGCAGATGTTAGATATTCGGAAGAAAGAGTTAGAACTAAGAGAAAGACAGATAGAAAACAGTGAGTGGTAAAGACAATGGGATACACATTGAATACATTTTATAAATCAAAAGCATGGGTCAACCTGATTCGTACGATTAGATTAGAACGAGTCAATAGTGATGGTGATGTGATATGTGAGGAGTGTGGGGAACCAATCACTAGAGCGTATGACTGTATTGGACACCATAAAATAGAGCTGACCGAGATAAACGTCAATGATGCTGAGATAAGTTTAAATCCTGATAATATCATGCTGGTACATCACAAATGCCACAACAGGATACATAAAAAGTTTTACTATGGTGAGGATGTAAGGCAAGTTTATCTTGTGTACGGTTCGCCGCTTGCAGGTAAGACAACATGGGTTAACGAGGTTAAGACCGAGGGTGATTTAATTATTGATATGGATTCGATATGGCAGGCCCTGAGCGGATGCGAACGATACACAAAACCGGCGGTATTAAATAGTTGCGTGTTCGGTGTTCGGGATTATCTGATTGAGTGCGTAAAGTATCGCAGAGGTAAATGGTATAATGCTTATGTAATCGGTGGGTATCCGCTCATAAGCGAACGTGAGAGATTGTGCAAAGAATTACGGGCGCGTGAGATATTTATTGATACGTCAAAAGAAGAATGTCTCAGACGGTTATCAGAATGTGATGATGGTCGGGACATCGGGCGATGGACGGGATTTATTCTCGACTGGTGGAAACGATATGCCCCCCGTATCGGCTGAAAAAACTTCATGAGAAGTACTGTCGGGAAGGGGGTATCTTTCACGAAAAAGGTAAAAATGAGATTTTTGGATTTGAAAAATTGGAAAATTTGAAAATAAGAAAGGAGGTAACCGAATGAGTGACAAAGTATACGGCATTTGTGGAACAAATAAATGCCGTAGAGAAGTTATCCCAAAATCTGACACTGTGGATATTTTATTTTCGGGTGTGAGAATCACAAAAGAACTGATTACAAAGAGTAATACAACCCCAAAATCTGACACTGGTTATTACGTAAAATCTGTTATGTATAAACCCTCATCACAGGATAACTACTGGTATTGGTGGCCGTCGAGTGAACTGGAAGACAAAAACATTTTACTAAGTATTCAGGTAGGGCTTAATGCGATTCACCTAAAAGCAAAAATTGTCGGCGACACGTCAATGTCAGCGACTACGCTAGATGTAAGAGTTATTCTTGAAAAATTATAGTGAAAGAAAGTGTGAGAATCTATGAAAAATACGATTGTTATTGACGCAACAAAAAATTGCATATGTGATTTAGTAAGTACCGTCGATAACGGGGAAAATCGTGTTTTCATTGAAATTCGAGCAGATACTTCACTAAATCCGAGGCTTGAAATTGAAAGCGAACAGATACAGATAACCGGGAGTCCCTTTGTATGCGAGATTGGCACCGCCTACTATGTGGGAACTGGGAGCCTGCAATTTCGGATTGTGGACAATACCCACACCGGGGACTATTTTCAGATAACCAAGATTGCAAAAGTTGACGGAAACTTGTTTCTATCGCAAAAAAGCAATTTCAGTTATGAATTGATTCAGGTAGTTAACGAAAATAAAACCGGCGTACCCATTGCCACTGATATTTCACTAGGAGTTGTTAAGGGTGGCGCAAATGTCGGTATAAAATCAGACGGTACAATGTGGACCGAACAAGAGGCGGTTGAGTCTATTACAAACTTAGAACTTGATGAAATATGCAAATAAATGAGGTGGAAAACATGGCTTATTTAGATAATAACGGTGTTACCTATTTGTGGGGAAAGATTAAAACTCTTTTTAACAAAGGAATCACCAACCTGTCAGTAAGTGGCCGAACTATCACATACACGAAAGGTGACGGAACGACAGGCACAATTCAGACACAGGACACAGATACAACCTATAGTGACTTTAAGGGTGCGACGGCATCCGCGGACGGCGGGAACGGTTTAGTACCGGCACCAACTAAGGGGAACGAGGGTAAATACTTAAAAGCAGACGGAACATGGGGAACACCTGCAAATACTACTTATAGTGACATGAAGGGAGCAACTACAAGTGCAGCCGGTACACACGGTTTAGCACCCGCACCAGCCGCAGGAGAAGCAAACAGATATTTGCGTTCTGACGGTACGTGGCAGGTTCCACCAAATACCGATACGAAGTACACTCACCCAACCGGTTCGGGTTATAATCACATTCCGGCTGGCGGTTCTTCCGGTCAGATTTTACGCTGGAGTGCAGACGGTACAGCGGTTTGGGGTGCTGATAATGACACAACTTACAATGATTTTACCGGAGCGACTACTGGTAGCGGCGACATGGGTGGTACCGCGGGTACACATGGTTTAGTGCCTGCACCAGCAGCCCGAATGAATGACTGCATTTTATTTGGAGACGCAAACTGGAAAAGGGTATCGTGGGGCGATACGGTCGATAGTGGCGGTTATCTGAATGTACCACTCAGATTCCAAACACCGGGGGCATCATCCTACTTAGGGGTAACGCTTAAATTAGCAGGAGCGACCAGTTCTAAAATGGGCCTTCTGTCAAAATCCGACAAAACAAAGCTTGACGCGTTACCAACAAACGACACACTTAGCGATACCTATGCTAAGAAATCCGAAATCACCAATATGTATAAATATTGTGGTTCTGTGACAGGCACAGCCAAGTTACCGACGACTGGGCAGCGTGTCGGGGATGTGTATAACATCGAGACGGCTAGTGAGTATGGCGGTGCGGGCATGAATGTGGCTTGGAATGGCACCGATTGGGACCCATTGGGTGAAATCTTCACTATTACAGCTATCACAAATGCGGAACTTGATAAACTTTGTGTATAAAGTGAGGTGAGGGCGTGGGTTATTTAGATAGCACTGGTTTGAAATATCTTTGGTCTAAAATAAAAGCGTATGTTGACGCGCATTCATCTAGTGGGGTTACGCTCGATAAAGTATACCCCGTAGGTAGTATCTATATGAGTGTAAATAACACAAACCCCGGAACGCTTTTCGGTGGCACATGGGTAACGTGGGGTGCTGGTCGGGTACCTGTGAGTGTAAACACATCGGACGGTGATTTTTCAACGGTTGAAAAGACCGGCGGTGAGAAAACACACACATTATCAATTGATGAAATGCCGTCACACAAACATTCTACAACGGTTAAAGTTACAGAAAAATCACTTATAGGTACAGTGCACAATTTTGCTGGACAGGGAGCAGATTGGGGTCCGGGGAACACGGTAACGGGCATATGTAGTGCATTAGGTGACGATAGTGCTTATTATCCGAGTGGTACAAAGAAAACAACAAAATACAAAGACGGATTTAAAATTAATGCAACGCATAGCCATGAGGCAAGTGTGACGGTGGGGAGTGCCGGAGGCGGTAATGCACACAATAATATGCAGCCGTACATTACTTGTTATATGTGGAAAAGGACGGCGTGACATGAAAGACAGACGACGAGAATTAATTGAATATTGTTGTGATTCAGACGAGGATAAAATCATCTTAGTACCACTCATTGACGAAGTTATTTTTCTGGAAAATCGACTGGAAGATTTGAAGAAATTGCCATTTATTAAGGTCAACCCGAAAAATCCTATGCAGCAGAAAAGCACACCGGCACAAAAGCAATACAAAGAACTTTTGCAGCAATACGCGAATATTATTAAAGTTCTGACACGGGCAACCGGCCACGACGAAGGGGACGAAGAAAGCCCGTTAAGGAAATGGGTAAAGAGTCACGTAGAATGAAAGAGAGGTTATCATGAAAGTAAAAACATTATTTTTAGGGGTGATATTATCAATCTGTTTATTATGCCCGGTTAGCGTATCCGCAAAGCAGAAAACACCTACCCGGCCATACCGCGTGGAAAATTATAAAAATTTTGTGCGCGCAATGACACACAAACCCGTGAAAGTGTCAATTAACTATAATACGATTGGAAAAACCGAACGTAAATATATGTATAAATGGACACACGTGCAAGGTGCAACGGGATATGAACATCAAATTTCACCTGATAAGAATTTTCGCAAGGATGTACATAGACAAACTGGTAGTGAGAAGTGGGTATCATCCACTATGGAATACGTTTGTAATTTGCATGACACACCGTGTAAAACAGTACACCAGAATTATTATATTAGGGTGCGCCCACTCTTTGGCAAATACCACGGACGGTGGAGTAAAATAGTTGTCTCTAAGGGGGATTTGTAGTGCAGATATGCTAATTCAAAGCAAAAAGATTTGGACTCCGGACAATAGTTTTTTATTAGAGTACCGGGCAAAGGCCGAAACGGGTGAGATTGTCATAGGCCAAGAGCTATGGCAGGAGCTTGATAACTTGGCCGAGGATTTCCATAACGAAAGGTATTTTTATGATACCGAGGCGGCAAATTTACGTATGAACTTTATGGAAAATTGTATCAGGTTGACAAAATCCCCTTACTACAATAAACCAATGGTTTTGATGCTCTGGCAGAAAGCGTGGATAGAGGCGTTTTACAGTTTTAAAATGTCAGAAACCACATTTGATAGGTTCAAAAAGACGATTCTTTTGATAGCCCGTAAGAACACTAAGAGCGAAACGAGTTCGGCACTAGCTAACGCCGAATTTATCACAGGTAACGAGGGTGCAGATATTTGTTGCAGCTCAAATGACGAAGCACAGTGCAGTATTGTGTATGATGCTATTGACTTGATGCGGCAATTATACGACCCGAAGGACCTTGACACAAAGAGAAATCAAAGGTTTATTCTGAATAAATCAACAAACACGAAGATTTTCAAAATGTCCGACCGGACAAAGAACAAAGAGGGGCGAAATATTGATTTTGCCATCGTGGATGAAACCCACGAAATGAAAGAAAACATCATTGGTAAATCAATCGAGCAATCGCAGTCCCTAAAGGATAACCCGAAATTTATTAATATCACGACCGAGGGATTTGTTGCGGATGGATACCTTGACGACGAATTAAAAAAGGCGCGTCGAGTTATCCGAAAAGAGGACGACGGCGTGGCAGCCGAAAGGCTTTTACCGTGGTTATACACGCAAGATTCCGAACAGGAAGTTTGGGACGGTAACCGAAAGAATAGGTTATGGGAAAAGTCAAATCCCACTTTAGGCATGGTTAAGAAATGGGAGTACTTAGAAGAACAAGTAGATACCGCAAAAAGTTCGAAAGCGGACCGCATTTTCGTATTGTCAAAGGATTTTAATATCAAACAAAACGGCATAGAAGCATGGTTGAACTTAGAAGATTATTCCTACGAAGCGGCATATAACTTAGAAGAATTTGAGGGTGCTAAGTGTCTCGGAGCGGTTGACTTATCGGAGACCACGGACTTATCGGCGGCTAAAATTCTTCTCATGAGACCGGGAGACCCAGTTAAGTACATATATCAACATTATTTCATTCCGGAATCAAAATTAGAGGATTCAGATGATTGGAATGCCGGAGCAAGATATAAAGAGTGGGCGAAAGACGGGCTGCTCACAGTCACGGAAGGAAATGACATTGATCTGGCAGTTGTAGCCGATTGGTTTTATAGCCTGTATACCAACTACAATATCCGGCTTTGGAAATGCGGATACGACCAGAGATTTGCGAAGGATTGGCTTACCCGCATGGACTTCTACGGCTGGCAGAGAACCGGCGGGGACGATTCAGATTTAGTTATGATCTTGCAGAACGCACAGACGTTATCTAATGCGATGAAGCTCTGCGAAGCAGATTTTAAACATCAGTTAATTAATTATAACAATAATATTGTAGACAAATGGTGTCTGGGAAATGCAGGAATTAAAGTGGATGACCACGGACAATGTTTGTGTATTAAACAAGAAACTCCGAAGCGAATTGATGGAGCGGTATGTCTGATTATTTTATATGAAATGTACAGGCGCTACCGTACAGAATTTAAAGCCATGATTGAGAGGTGATAGTGTGGGATGGCTTGATAAATTAAAACGAAAATCACCAAAAAAGCAGAAATGGGCGCAGATGCTCAATGGTTACACACCTATCTTCTCCCAATTTGGTACGAATATTTATGCGTCTGATGTAGTTCAGCAAGCGGTCAAGTGTATTGTAGATGAAATGAAGAAACTCAACCCTACACATATCCGGTATAACAGAAATGACCCCGTGCCGGTAAGTGGCACGATACAAACATTGTTAAATGACCCGAATCCGGTAATGACAACGAGTGAGTTTTTAGAAAAAATCACATGGTTGTTACTCTTAAATTATAACGCTTTTATTTTACCGACATATTACATTTATACGAATAAAGACGGGACACAGGTAAGGGTATATGACGGTCTTTATCCTTTGAAACCTACTTTTGTAGAGTTTATTGAGGATGAATCAAATCGGTTATATGTGAAGATGCGATTCGAGAATAACTTTGAAACAACGATACCTTACAGTGATCTGATTCACATTAAATATAACTATTCTGTTAATGAGTATATGGGAGGAGATGTATCCGGTCAGCCGGATCATAAACCTGTATTAGACACTTTACAGTTGAATCAAACGCTCCTTGAAGGTGTTGCCAAAGCGATGAAAGCCTCTTATGCAGTTAACGGCGTTGTAAAATACAACACGATGCTTGATGATGGTAAAACAGAGGCGGCTATGCAGGAATTAGAAACAAAACTGAGAAATTCGGAGAGTGGCTTTTTGCCTCTTGATTTAAAATCTGAATTTACGCCGTTAGAGAGATCAACGCAGTTAGTTGATGAAGCCACCTTGAAGTTTATTGATGAAAAAATCTTAAGAAACTGGGGTGTGCCACTTTCAATTCTGACAGGAGATTATACAAAAGAACAATATGCTGCATTCTATCAGAAAACACTTGAACCGCTTATTATATCTATCTCGCAGGCGTTTACAAAGAAACTGTTCACAAGACGTGAAAGAGCGTTTGGCAACGAGATAAGGTTATATCCGAAAGACCTCATTTTCATGACGGTAGACCAGACACTTGAAATGGTGAATATGCTTAGCAATACCGGTTCAATTTATGAGAATGAAAAGAGGGTGGCATTTGGATTACAGCCACTGCCCGAATTGGAAGGTAAGAGGTACATGAGTTTGAATTGGGTTGACGTTGATATTGCAAATCAATACCAGATGAATAACAAGACAGGCAAAGGTTCCTCGAATGATGGCGGAGGTGAAAATAAAAATGAAGAATAAAGAGTTAGAACGGCGTTCCTACAATTTTGAAGTCCGGGCAGAAGAAACAGAAGCCGGAAATATCATCACCGGACGGCCGATTGTTTATAATAGTCGTACAGATTTAGGCTGGTTCGATGAAATTATAGAACCGGGAGCTTTAAATAATACGGATTTAACGGATGTTCGATTTTTAGTAAATCATGATACAAGTAAAATTCCGTTGGCACGCTCAAGGCGAAATACAGCAAACAGCACAATGCAGCTTACAACGGATAATGATGGCCTTGGAATCCGGGTAACACTGGATGTCGAAAATAATTCCGAAGCCAGAGCTTTGTATAGTGCTGTACAGCGTGGCGATATATCTGGTATGAGTTTCATGTTCGGAATCCGGGACGAGGAGTGGGAGAACTTAGATTCCGACCACCCAACCCGCCACATCAAAGATATTAGTACAGTCGTGGAAGTAAGTGCGGTAACATTTCCGGCTTACGAAAACACTGAGATAAATGCACGCTGCAAGGGGGCGTTGGACAATGCCCGGTCTGCGCTGGACAGTGCAAGACAGCACCGTGGTACGTCGGTGGACACTGACAATGAATTAGCACTATTGAAAGCAAAAACTGAGATCTTAGGAGGTTTTTAAGATGGGTAGAAAAGCAATTTTAGAGAAGCGTTTACAGCGTTTACAGGCAAAAAAGCAGAAATTAAAAGAAAGAGCGTTAGCGTCACAGGATGCGGCAGAAGTAAGAAGTATCAACGAACAGTTAGAGGACGTAAACGCGGAAATCGGAGAAACAGAAGAAGAAATCAGAGCGATTGACGGAGAAGGTGGAGAACCGGCCCCATTTAATGACCCGGACGACCCGGTAAATGACCCGGCAGCCGCCCCACAGCAGAGAGGCTTAGCACCAATACCGGGCGCAGGTGACCCGGTAGGAACGACCGTGGTTCGAGGTGCTTATGGTCAGCACACAAACATGAACAATCAGCCTGACAATAACGACCCTTACGGAACTATTGAGTATCGTACAGCGTTTAAGAATTATGTGCAGCGTGGAACACCTATTCCAGCCGAACTGATTCAGAGAGCAGGAGGCGATCCCGGCCCAACCGTTGCCGCTGACTTAGGGATGATTATTCCGACAACCATCATGAATGAATTTATCAAGAAAGTATCTAAGGTATACGGTCAGTTATATTCTAAGGTGCGTAAGTTAAACATTCAGGGCGGTGTGAAGTTCCCTATTTCCGACTTAAAGGCTAACTTTAAGTGGATTACAGAAACAACCGTTTCTACTAGACAGAAGGCTGGAGACATTAAAGAATACATTGAATTTTCTTATAACATCGGTGAGATTCGTGTATCACAGACATTGCTTTCACAGGTCGTTACACTTTCCCTCTTTGAGGAAGAAATCGTAAGAATTATGACGGAGGCATATGTTGAGGCAATGGATAAAGGTATTATTGCCGGAACAGGTCAGGGACAGATGCTTGGTATTCTCAAAGACACTCGTGTAACAAGTCAGAAAGGCCATATCATTGAGTTTACAGATGCCGAATTTTCCGACTGGGAAAAATGGAGAAAGAAACTCTTTGCAATCATCCCACTTTCAAAACGTGGACAGGGTGAATTTATTTTCACAGCCGGAACGGTTGAAAGTAATCTCTTAACCATGAAGGACGCAAATAATAGACCTGTATTCCGTGAAGCAACAGACTTAAACGTGGGCGAGTCCGCTACTTCTGGCAGATTTTACGGCCGTGAGGTAACAATGGTAGAGCCTGACATTGTCGCAGACTTTGACAGTGCAAATACTGGCGACGTTGTAGGTGTTTACTGGATTCCTAACGACTACGCAATCAATACGAACCTTGCGTTCGGTATGAAGCGTTATTTTGACGAGGAAAAGAACGAATGGGTAAACAAAGGCCTTACTATCGTGGATGGTAAGATTGTAGACCCACAGGGATGCTATATCATCAAAAAGAAATAATGAGGTGATTATATGATTATTGACACAACGGTAAAAGCCTTAAAGAATCTGTGTGCCGTCCTTTTAGGGGACGGCAGCACATGGGAGGATATTCCGGGAACAACTATCCCGGAAGTTATCAACCAAATTGCGATTGCTAAAGGCGGTGAGGACCCTTCCGGCGAACTTGGTACACTGACAGTTTCGACCGTACCGGGTACTACTTCCGGCAAAACAAAAGTAACCGTATCTGGCAATGGTTCCGGCCAGCTTTACTATAAAGTGAGCGGTTCCATTTCCCTTCCCGAATATTTGCAGAATATTTCCGACTGGACTACTTGGGACGGTACAAGCGAAATCACAGCGACCGACGGGGAAACTATTTGTGTAGCCGAGGCAGATAGTAAGAACCTTGCTATTGCAGCGGGTACAGCAACGGTAAACGCAAACACGAACTAGGAGGTGTTAACGGGTGACAGATGCGGAATTATTGACAGAGGTTAAAAAGAGAATCGGCATTACAGGCGACTATCAGGACGACACCTTAACCGGTCACATTCAGGACGTGAAAGACTTTATGCAGGACGCGGGCGTGTCCGAGGAAGTCATGCAGACAACTAAGATAATTGGAGCGGTCACCCGTGGTGTGTCCGATTTGTGGGACTATGGGAGCGGTAACGGGGAGTTTTCCCCTTACTTCTTTCAGAGGGTTACGCAGTTAGTATATAAAGGCGGTGAGGTAGGTGAGTAGCTATAAACCGTCCGGACCGTTTGTAACGCCTGTTATATTGCTAACACCGACTTACATGACCGTTAAGGGTGTGAGAAAAAAAGTGTATCCGGCTGACGGTCCAATAATTAATTGTTGCTTTAAAACATACGGCGGTACAGAAAAAAACATCAATGACGTGTACTCAATCGAGGACACGGCGAACATTGAAACGTGGTACAGGCCGGATATAAAAAGTGATTGTCAGATAAAACTGGCAGACACAGGCGCAGTATATGAGGTCATGAACGAGCCGGAAAATATTGATATGAGAAACCAATATTGTAAGTTTAAGGTTCGTCGCGTAAAGGGTGGTGCCTAGTGGGTAAGAACTTACTTAGGTTAGATACTAGCGGTTTTGAGGAGTATATAGCAAAGCTTGAGAAGCTAGAAGCTGATGTAAAACCGATTGTGACCGAGGCACTAAACAAAGCAGGTGTAAAAATCACAAGTGACACGACAAACGCCGTGGCAGAACCCAATTTACCGCGCGGTGGTAAGTATTTCACCGGCGAAACGAAAGCTAGTATCATCCAAAACCCACAGGCCTCTTGGTCTGGTTCTATCGCAGAAATCGGTGTGGGTTTTGACTTTGATAAGCCCGGCGCGGGCGGCTTTCTCATCACGGGTACGCCACGCATGGCTCCAGATAAGGCGCTAAATAAGATTTATAAGAGTAAAAAATACATGAAAGACGTTCAACAGGAAATGATTGAAGTTTTTCAGAAAGAAATCATAGCAAGAATGGGAAGGTGATGAGATGGAAGATAATTTGATTGATATTTTAACCGAATTTGGATATCCGGTCTTGCGTCAGGGAAGTTTGACACCTGATGAAAAATATCCCGAACATTTTTTTACGTTTTGGAATAACGATGCGCCCGATCATTCTCACTATGATAATAGCGAGTACGGAACGGAATGGGATTTCGATGTGAATTTTTACAGTACAGACCCTGAGAAAACCTATTCCGTACTGGCACAAGCGAGAACAAAATTGAAAGAAAATAAGTGGATTATCCCCGGTCAGGGATATGATGTGGCAAGTGATGAGATCACACACACCGGCCGTGGGTTAAGAGCATATTATTTACAAATTCAGGAGGTATAACCTATGGAAATTTTTGAGTACAGAGGCGTTGAGGGTGCTGTATATGCACCTATCGTAACCGATGATGATACTACTTTTGAAACAGGAACTGTTAAATCCTTAGCCGGCGTTTCTGAAATCGCAAAGTCAACAGATTCCAGTAATGAAGCACATTACTACGATAATATTCCGGCAGTTGTCGTTGGCTCTACTGGTTCTGACGAAATCACAATTAACTCTTCTGCTATTCCTCTTGATGTGTTAGCGGAAATCACAGGCCAGTATTATGACGAAGCAACAGGCATGATGGTAGAACAGGAAAGGACAACAAAGTATTTTGCATTTGGCTATCGTACAAAGACAACTAACGGAACAGAAATCCTTGTCTGGAGACTGAAAGGCACATTCAATATCCCGGATTCCGATCATGCAACAGAAGATGACGGAACAGACGCGAACGGTCAGGAAATCACTTATACAGGTATCTCTACAACACATAAGTTCACTAAGACAGGTAAGTCAGCAAAGGCAGTCAACGTAGATACGAGCCTTGACAAGGTTGATACTGCAGAATTCTTTAAGAAAGTCCAGACACCTGATAGCGTTACGGCTAGAGCATAATTAATGAAAAACAGGGTAATAGATACTATTAATAAAGATTAATTAGATTAATTACTATTAATTAATTGGAATCAAAGACACTCTCGCCTGTTTTGCTGACTATGAAACAGGCGAGAGGCTGAAATTTGCAAAGGAGGTAGTCTTATATGAGATTAGAAATCAATGTATATGATGAAAATGATACAATCATCAAGACTTGCGAGGCACATACGATTGACTTAGAGTTCGGAACAATCCGTTCTCTTATGAAGCTCTTGAATGTAGATAATGTAAATGATACCGGGGAACTTTTAAATATTGTGTACGGCGCATGGGAACAGCTTGTTGAAGTATTAGGAAAATGTTTCCCTGATATGGAGGCGGATGACTGGGAGCATGTCAAATTAAAGGAATTGATTCCTGCAATCCTGAATATTTTAAAGGCTTCTTTTGCTGATATCTTATCAATTCCAAAAGACCCAAAAAACTAGATGGCGGGGTAGATGATGCCCCGCTTTTTGAAATATTATTTAATATTAATTATCAGCTATGTAAAGAGTTCCCAGCTATGACTCCTTATGATGTAGAAAAGAAATCTTTTCACGATGTAATAAGATTATATAGCGACGTGCGTGCAATGCAGATAAGGGAAACAAAGCGAGAAAATGATAAAGGCAATGATAATAAAGTTATCCGTCGGCCTGCCGGGGATAGCTGGTTTTAGGTGGTGAGACGATGGGCACGAATGCGGATACAAGTACGACAAAACTGAAAATGGATATATCTGACCTTAAGCGGTCAATGACAGAAGCAAGGCGACAAATAAGGCTTGCGAATGCAGAGTTTAAAGCATCCAGTGCAGGCATGGACAACTGGGCGCAGTCCGCAGATGGATTGAGCGCCAAGATGGACCAGTTGCGGAACACCTTAAAAGCAGAAAAGTCTATCTTGTCCGACTTGAATAAACAGTACGATTCGACGGTACAGTCACAGGGTAAGAATTCAAAAGGCGCACAGGAGTTACTTATCAAGATCAAAAATCAGGAGGCAGCCATTAATAAGACAAAAGCGTCTCTTGAAAAATACGGACGCATGTTGTCACAACTTGACTCCGAGGCAGATCAGGCAGCTAATGGTGCAAATGAAATGCGGTCAGCTTATGAAGAACTGGATAGTACGATTTCCAAGCAGGAAAGTAGTCTGCAGGGGCTTAAAACACGCTACGCAAGTGTGGTATTAGAGCAGGGAAAGACCTCTGCGGAAGCACAACAGTTAGCTGGCGAGATTTCGCAGTTATCGAGCGAACTTGCCGAAAATAAAAATAAAATGTCAAACGCTGCAAATGCAGCAGATGACTTAGACAACAGCTTAGAACGAGCAGGAAATGAAGCGGAAGATAGTTCCGGCGGCTTTACGGTTTTAAAAGGCGCATTGGCTGACCTTGCGGCAGATGGTATCCGCAGTGCGATAAGTTCACTAAAAGATTTTGCAACCGAATCCGATCAGGATTATAACAAGTTCCAGGCACAGACGGGCGCGAGTGCAAAACAGATGCAGGCGTTCAAAAAAGAAATGAATGAACTGTACGACAATAATTATGGTGAGAGCTTGCAGGACGTGGGCGACAAAATGGCATACGTCAAACAGGTAACTAAAGAGACGGATCCGTCAAAAATCAAAGAGCTGACCGAAAATGCCATAACATTAGAGGATACGTTCGGATCAGATTTCAATGAAACAATTCGTGGCGTAAGCAATTTAATGACACACTTCGGCATTGATTCTACTACAGCGTTTGATTTATTTGCGAAAGGTTCACAGGAAGGACTTGACTATACAGATGAATTAGGGGATAACATCTCCGAGTATGGCGGAAACTTTAAGCAGGCGGGATATTCTGCACAAGAATACTTTCAATTACTCGCGAATGGTACACAGAATGGGGCGTACAATCTCGATAAGGTTAACGACTCGATTAATGAAGTTAAAAATCGCCTTGGTGACGGTACAATAGGTAAAAATATTGGCATGTTCAGCAAAGATACCCAGACGGCTTTCAAAAACTGGGAAAGCGGAAAGGGTACGATGAAAGATGTCATTGAGTCTATTGTTGCCGATATCAATAACTGTACGAATGAGCAGGATGCCTTGAATATGGCTGCAACTGCTTTTGGTACGATGGGAGAAGATGCGAACCTCAAAGTTGTGAAATCACTCACATCGACCGGTAACACATTTAATGATGTTAAAGGTAAGATGGAGGAGATTAAAGATGTTCGCTATGATGATGTAGGGTCACAGTTTAGTGAAATCGGACGTAAATTACAAACAGGTCTCATTATACCATTAGCTCAGGAAGCTTTACCCGGGATAAAATCATTTGCGGATTATGCTATCCAGCATATGAATAGTCTTATTCCGGCTATCACGGGAGTAGGCACTGCGCTCGGCGCTGTATTCATAGCGAGCAAGATAAGCGGATTTATTACGACATTATCGGGAATGGCTGCTGCAATGGGATTAGTTACTACTGCAACTACCGCAGCAACTGGAGCGGCGACAGGATTCAATCTTGCCATGCTGGCAAATCCTGTAACACTAGCTGTCGCTGGTGTTACAGCACTTACAGCTGGAGTAGCCGCATATGTAGTTAAAACAAAATTATCAAGCAAAAAAATAGATGAAAATGCAGCCGCAACAGATAACCTCATCAGTAAGCAAAAAGAGCTTGCGAAATCCTTAAAGGAATCTGACAAAGCAAGACAGGACGGTGTAAAGAGTGCAGAAGCCGAGGGGGCGCAGGCAGATATTTATTACGACCGTTTGAATGATTTAATTGGGGTAGAGCATAAGAGTGCTGCACAGAAAGCACAGATAAAAGATTATGTGTCAAAGCTCAATGACCTTATGCCGGACTTAAATTTAAAGTATGACGAAGAAAAAGATAAGCTTAATCAGTCCACCGAGGCATTAAAAAACAATATTTCCACTCAAAAAGAACTGATTAAGGCGAAAGCCGCACAAGCAAACCTTACTACGATAGCACAAGACATTGTAAAAGTTGAGACACAACAAGGTGAACTGACAAAGCAGAACGCTAAGAACGAAAAAGCGTACACCGAAGCAAAGAAAAAGACCGCGGAAGCACAACAGGCGTGGGCCGATGCGGGTATGCACGTATACGGTAAAGAGTATGAAAACTATCTGAAGTTAGCGAAAGCGGAAAGAACAAAAAAAGAAGCTTATGAAAAGACAAATAGCGCACTTGAAAAGAACAAAAAGAAATTACAAGAGCTTAATAATGAGTACGACCGAACAGAAAAATACGCGGAAACGACCATAAACGCCGCCGAAACCGAGAAAGCACTTGACGCAATCACCGAAAAGATGAAAGCAAAAGGAAAGAAAATCCCGAAAGCCGTGTCTGACGGAATCAAAGAAGGTCAGTATGAAGTACCATCCACCGTTGAGGGTATGGAAAACCTTATTAAGTTTGACAATCTGGCAAAACAGGCGAAAGTTGACGGCGTGAAAATCCCGAAAAGCTTAGCCGAGGGAATTTCCAGCGGCGAAATTTCCGCGCAGGAGGCAGTGAACCGCCTTTCAAATATCGCGAAATTTGACAATTCACAGACG